>Ga0307505_10000566_pt1 | contig 39504 bp, 35 predicted proteins | sample 23_S_MG_FD_202183 | JGI IMG/M metagenome (GOLD analysis project Ga0307505, IMG submission 202183) | Soil microbial communities from Populus trichocarpa stands in riparian zone in the Pacific Northwest, United States - 23_S | ecosystem: Environmental > Terrestrial > Soil > Riparian zone > Trees...
GAGACGCTCCCAGCACATTGGAAGCTCACGCGTGAACGTCTGATCCAGATGTTGAGTCAGCGGGATTAATCAGCCGACGATCTCTTCGGGCTTGAAGAAATACTCGATCTCGATCGCGGCGTTCTCGTCGCTGTCGGAGCCGTGGACCGTGTTGGCCTCGATGCTTTCGGCGAACGTCTTGCGGATCGTGCCTTCGGCGGCGTCGGCGGGGTTGGTGGCGCCCATCACCTCGCGGTTGCGCTTCACCGCGTCGTCGCCTTCGAGCACCTGCACCACCACCGGGCCGCTGGTCATGAAGTCGCACAGCTCGCCGAAGAACGGGCGCTCCTCGTGCACGGCATAGAAGCCTTCGGCCTGCTCACGGCTCATGTGGATGCGCTTGCTGGCGACGACGCGCAGTCCGGCGTCCTCGAGCATCTTGGTGACCGCGCCGGTCAGGTTGCGGCGGGTGGCGTCGGGCTTGATGATCGAAAAGGTGCGGGTGACCGCCATGGGGAACTTCCTTCGGGAGTGGGAGAATTCGGCGCGCCCTTATCGGGCGGCTGGGCGGTTCGCAAGCGTCACGGGCCTTCGACCCAGCGCCCGCCCTCCTGCTTCCAGAAGTGCCGCTCCACGTCCTCGCGCTCGCCGAGCATACGCCAGGTACCGCGCGCGGCGTCGAGCGTGCGGCTGTCGAAGAACAGGAGGGCGCGCTCGAAGCCGAACGCCTCGTCGCGCCACTGGCCGTCGGCAAAGGCGACGAAGCGCGCTGCGTTGTCGGCCGTGCACGTCTCGGCGAGCAGCAGCGGCTGGCGGGCGGCGTGGGCTGCGCCGGCCGGGCCGTGGGCGAGAAACTCCTCGGGCAGCTGCTCCCACAGCGTGCGGTCGATCGCGGCGAGCTGATCGGCGTCGGACGATACCACCAGCAGCCGCTCGCCGGCTCCCTTCACCGACCTGGCGATGCGCGGCAGCGTGGCTTCGACCGGGTCCGTGGACAGCAGGTAGAAGTCGGCGCGCACTAGCTCCGGTCCACTGCCGCCCAAGGCTCCCAACCACCGTTCGCGGGTGCGGTTTCGAGCATGCGTGAGACTACCGACTATTCCAGCGTGTCGCGCACGAAGCGGTCGATGACCCGCACGCCGAAGCCGGTCGCGCCCTTGTCCCAGGTGGCGCCGGGCTTGTCAGCCCAGACCATCCCGGCGATGTCAAGATGCGCCCACGGCGTGCCGTCATCGACGAAGCGCTGGATGAACTGCGCCGCCGTGATCGAGCCGCCCCAGCGCGGACCGACGTTCTTCATGTCGGCGATCGGGCTGTCGATCAGCTTGTCGTAAGCCGGTGCGAGCGGGAAGCGCCACAGCTTGTCGCCGCTGGCGAGACCGGCCCTGAGCAGCTTGTCGGCGAGCGCATCGTCGTTGCAGAACAGCCCGCCGTGCTCGTGGCCGAGCGAGATGATCATCGCCCCGGTCAGTGTGGCGAGGTCGATGACCTGCGCCGGCCTGAATTCCTTCTGCGCCCAGGTGATCGCGTCGCAAAGCACCAGGCGCCCTTCGGCATCGGTGTTGATGACCTCGATCGTCTGGCCCGACATCGAGGTGACCACGTCGCCGGGGCGCTGGGCCTTGCCGTCGGGCATGTTCTCGACCAGCCCGCACACGCCGATGACGTTGGCGCCGGCCTTGCGCAGCGCGAGCGACAGCATCGCGCCCGCCACCGCGCCGGCGCCGCCCATGTCCCACTTCATGTCTTCCATGCCGGCGGCGGGCTTGATCGAGATGCCGCCGGTATCGAAGGTGACGCCCTTGCCGACGAATACCGTCGGCGCCGCGCCCTTGCGCCCGCCGAGCCACTTGATGACGAGAAGCCGCGGCGCGCGGTCCGAGCCCTGGCTGACACCGAGCAGCGCGCCCATGCCGAGCTTGCGCATCTCCTTTTCGCCGAGGAACGAGACTTCCGCGCCGGTGCCCTCGAATCGGGCGATGCAGCGCTCGACGAAGCTCTCCGGATAGATCACGTTGGGCGGATCGGCGACCAGCTCGCGGGTGAACTCGACGCCTTCGGCGAGCGCCTGCTCGGTCTTCCAGGCCGCCCTGGCCCCGTCCGGCGCGGCGATCACGTCGACCTTGGCGAGCGTTCGCTTCTGGTCGTCCTTGAGCCGGGTGCGGTAGGCATCGTGGCGCCACGCGCGCAGCCGGAGGCCGAGCAGCACGGAAGCGACGCTTTCGGCATCGAGCCCTGCCGCGTCGAGCGCGATCGACGTCTCGCCCGAGGTCAGGTACTTGGCGGCCAGCGCCGCGCCGGCGCGTTCGAGCGCGGCCGAGCGCGAATCGCCGTTCGGCCCGGCTCCCGCCAGAGCCACGCGCACCACCTCGCCGCCGCGTTCGACGAAGCTTTCGAAAACCTGCCCGGCCTTGCCGGTGAAGCGCGCGGCCCTGGTCCCTTCGGCGTTCGCCCGATCGAGGTCGGCGGGCAGCTTGTCCTGCTCGACGATCCGCGCGACCAGCCGGGCGCCGGAAGTATCGGACGCGCTGTTGAAACTGACTTTCATGCTCTCTCCGCTCGAACGTGTGCGAGATGCGGCCGGGCGCCGCGGTCCGAAATTGCTGGCGTTGCAGTTAGAGTTGACCGGTGACATAGGCAACCCATGCCCCCCGGCCCCCCGCCCCCGTCGCGTCGATTGCAGCGGCTCAGGCAAGGCGCCGCGATCGGCATTTCCGCGCTGTGCCTCGCCCCGCTGCCGGCCTGGGCGCAGGATGGGGACGCGCCGCAGGCCGCGACAACGGACGACGGCGACTTCAGGGAGCGGGTCCTCGGACCTTCCACGACCCCCGAACCGGAGCCAGAGCCGACGCCCGCACCGCCATCGACCGGCGGCGATCGCGAGATCGGTTTCGAGGCCGACGGGCTCGAATACGACAGCGACAGCGACGTGGTCACCGCCTCCGGCAACGTGATCCTGCGTTCGGGCGACCAGTCGGTGCGCGCCGACGCAGTCAGCTGGAATCGCACCAGCGGCCAGATCGTGGCCACCGGCAACATCCGGTTCGTCGACGAGGACGGCAACCAGCTGTTCACCGACCGGCTCGAGCTGACCGACGAGCTCAAGGCCGGGGCGATGGAGAACCTGCTGCTGGCGTTCCGCGAAGGCGGACGGCTGGCGGCGGTGCAGGGGCGGCGCAACGACGAAGGCGACATCGTGCTCGAGCGCGCGGCCTATTCCGGCTGCGAGGTTGTCGATGCGGACGGCTGCCCCAAGAAGCCGAGCTGGCGCCTGACCGCGCGGCGCGTGGTCTACGACAACGAGACCAAGGAAATCCGATTCCAGGGCGCATTCCTCGAACTGTTCGGCCAGCGCATCCTGCCGCTGCCCGGCCTCGCGTTCCGCTCCGACGGCTCCGCCAGCTCGGGCTTCCTGGTACCCGACATCGGCCTGACCGCCTCCAACGGCGTCGAGATCACCGGCAGCTACTATCGGCGCCTCGCCGAGAACCGCGACCTGCTGCTCACCGGTTATCTCTACACCGAGGTCGCGCCGATGGTGTCGGCGCAGTACCGCGCGCTGACCGAACGCGGCGCCTACCAGGTCACCGGCTACCTGACCTACGGCTCGCGCGTGCCGCTCGCCGCGGCGGTGCCCGCGGCCGAGAAGGACCTGCGCGGCTATCTGTTCGCGAACGGACGCTTCCAGCTCGATCCGAACTGGAGCGTGACCGGCTCGCTCCGCTACGCTTCCGACCGCACCTTCCTGCGCCGCTACGACATCAGCCGCGACGACCGGCTGCGCTCGACGATCAACGTCGAGCGGATCGGCGACAAGAGCTACCTGTCGATCGCAGGGTGGGTGACGCAGGCGACGCTGGTGCCGACCCCGCAGGGCCTGGTGCCGATCGCGCTGCCGGTGATCGACTACCGCCGCCGCCTCGACGACCCGCTGCTCGGCGGGCAGATCGAGTTGCAGGCCAACTCGATGGCGATCACCCGCACTTCGGGCCAGGATACCCAGCGCGCCTTCGCCCGCGCCCAGTGGCAGCTGCGACGGATCACGGGCTGGGGTCAGGAAGTGACGGCAACCGCGCTGATGCGCGGCGACGTCTACCATTCGGACGAGAACCTGCTGACCGTGACCCCGTCGTACCGTGGCGACATGGGCTGGCAGGCGCGCGGCATCGCCATCGGCGCGATCGACGTGAAGTGGCCGTTCGTCGGCAGCTTCCTCGGCGGGACGCAAGTCCTGACGCCGCGGGTGCAGCTCGTCGCCAGCCCGTCGCTCAACAACCTCGACGTGCCCAACGAGGACGCCCGCTCGATCGATCTCGAGGACAGCAACCTGTTCGCGCTCAACCGCTTCGGCGGCTACGACCGCGTCGAGGACGGCGTGCGCATGACCTACGGGGTCGACTGGCAGCTCGACTGGCCCGGCTGGCGCGTCAAGGCGAACTTCGGCCAGTCCTACCGCCTGACCGACAAGCCGGTGCTGTTCCCGCAGGGCACCGGGCTGACCGAGGAGTTCTCCGACTGGGTCGGGCGGACCGAGGTGCGCTATCGCGATTTCATCAAGCTCACCCATCGCTACCGCGTCGACAAGGACAACTTCGCCGTCCGCCGCAACGAGATCGACGCCGCGATCGGCAACGACGAGACATATCTCGAGATCGGCTATCTCCGCCTCAACCGCGACATCGACCTGACGTTCGAGGACCTCCAGGACCGCGAGGAGATGCGCGCCGCGGGACGGATCGCGTTCGCGCGGTTCTGGTCGGTGTTCGGCTCGGCGGTGGTCAACCTCACCGACCGCGACGAGGACCCGTCGTTCACGTCCGACGGCTTCAAGCCGCTGCGCACCCGGCTCGGCATCGCCTATGAGGACGATTGCCTCGAGTTCGGGTTCACCTGGCGGCGCGACTACGTGCAGGTCGCCGACGTCCAGGACGGCGACAGCTTCCGGATCTATTTCTCGCTCAAGAACCTGGGGTTCCGCAGGTAGGCGCAGCGCCACCGTTGGCAGGCGCTGCCGAACGCGCTATCCGGCGCCCACTCAGCCAAGGTTAAGCCGCCGGATAGCAAGCGGCCGGCCGAAGACGGGCGCGCTTCGCGCCATGGCGACAGGAACATAGCGAGTGACCGGATTGACGAAGACTTTCAGGCGGATCGGTGCCGGCGTCGTGCTGGCCAGCCTCCTCGCGGCGGCGGCCCACGGCCAGGACGAGGATCTCGAGGCGGCGGACACCTTCAACATCCCCGACGACATCTCGATCCTCGGCCCGAGCGACCCGAACCTGCGCAAGGCCAGCGCGAAGGTCAACGGCACGATCGTCACCGGCACGGACGTGGACCAGCGCGTCGCGCTGATCATCGCGGCCAACGGCGCGCAGCCTTCGGCCGAGGAGCTTCAGCGGCTGCGCCTGCAGGTGTTTCGCAACCTGATCGACGAGACGCTGCAGATTCAGGAGTCCGAGACGAGCGAGATCGGCGTCAGCAGCCAGGAGATCGACGAATCCTATGCGCGTGTGGCGGCTGAAAGCTTCAACCGCTCGGCCGGGGCTCTCGACGCCTATCTGCTCTCGGTCGGTTCCTCGCCCGCGTCGCTCAAGCGCCAGATTCACGGCGAAATGGCCTGGAACAACCTGCTGCGGCGCAACGTGGTGCCGTTCGTGCAGGTTTCGGCGGGCGAGGTGAACGAGCTCTACGAACGCGTGCTGGCCTCACGCGGCACGGCCGAATACCGGGTCGGCGAGATCTACCTGTCGGCAACCCCGACCACCCGCGAGGCTGTCGCCCAGAACGCGCAGCGGATCGTCGAGCAGCTGCGCCAGGGCGGCAGCTTCGTGGCTTACGCGCGGCAGTTTTCCGAAGCCTCGACCGCCGCGGTCGGCGGTGACCTCGGCTGGATCCGGCTAGAGCAGCTCCAGAACCCGCAGCTCGAAGCGGCGGTGCGCGAGCTCGAGTCCGGGCAGCTGGTCGGACCCGTCGAGATTCCGGGCGGCTTCTCGATCCTCTACCTGATCGACAAGCGCCAGATCGGAATGGCCGACCCGCGCGACGCCGTCGTCAGCCTCAAGCAGATTTCGATCGACTTCCCGCAAGGGACCAGCGAGGCGGACGCACGGGCGCGCGTCGCCAGCTTCCAGCAGGCGGTATCGCAGATCCGCGGCTGCGGCGAGGCCGACGCGGCGGCTGCCGCGTTCGGCGCCCAGGTCGTCGGCAACGATGTCGCGGTCCGCGCGCTGCCCGAGGCGTTGCAGTCCGCGATCCTCCAACTCAATGTCGGCCAGTCCACGCCGCCGTTCGGCTCGCTCGACGAAGGCGTGCGCGTGCTGATGCTGTGCGGCCGCGACGATCCGGCACCCGAGGCCGGCACCCCGAACCGCGAGGCGATCCTCTCGCAGATCGAGGACGACCGCATCAACAAGCGCGCGCAACGCTACCTACGCGACCTGCGCCGCGACGCGGTGATCGACTATAACTGAGCTGGCGCTTGCTTCGCGTCCTTCGAGACGCGGCTTCGAGACGGCGGCTACGCCGCCTCCTCAGCCGCTCCTCGGGATGAGCGGACGATCTTACCGTATCCGCTCGTCCTGAGGAGGGGCTGAGCTTGTCGAAGGCCCGTCTCGAAGGACCGATCGCCGTCTCGCTTGGCGATCCGGCCGGGATCGGCCCCGAGCTGATCGCCGAGGCCTGGGCGCGGCGTGAAGCCGAGCGCCTTCCTCCGTTCTTCGTGGTGGGCTGCTCCAAGGTGCTGCGCGACGCGGCCGCCAAGCGCGGGGTCGACCTTCCCATCGCCGACGTCACCGATCTGGCGAAGCCGGCGGCGTGGTTCCCTACTGCGCTGCCGGTGCTTCGCATCGGCAACGCCGTCTATCGGCCCGGCGAGCCCGACAAGAAGGGAGCACTTCTGGCGATCAAGTCGCTGGAGCGCGCCGTCGCCGCCGTCGGCGTGGGAGTGGCCGATGCGCTCGTCACCGGACCGATCGCCAAGGCGGAACTGGCCGAAGTCGGCTTCGAGTTTCCCGGTCAGACCGAGTTCGTCGCGTCGTGGTGCGAAGTCAAGCCAAGCGACGCAGTGATGATGCTCGCGGGGCCGAGCCTGCGCACCGTGCCGATGACCGTTCATTGCGCGCTGTCGGAAGTACCCAAAATGCTCACCGTGGACCTGATCCGGCGGCGCTGCGCCATCGTCGCGCGCGCCCTGCGGGAGGATTTCGGCATCGCATCGCCGCGCCTCGCGGTCTGCGGTCTCAACCCGCATGCGGGAGAAAACGGACGGATGGGGCGCGAGGAAATCAAGATCATCGCACCGGCGATCGCCGCGCTGCGCAAGGACGGCATCGATGCGACCGGCCCGCACCCCGCCGACACGCTGTTCGCACCGCACCTGCGCGGCACGTACGACGTCGCCATCGCGATGTACCACGACCAGGCGCTGGTTCCCCTCAAGGCTCTCGATTTCGACGAGGGCGTCAACGTCACGCTCGGCTTGCCGATCGTGCGCACCTCGCCCGACCATGGCACTGCGTTCGGCATCGCCGGAACCGGCAAGGCGAGCCCCAATGCGATGATCGCGGCGATCCGCATGGCCGGCGAAATCGCGGCGCGGCGCGGCGCACATCCTTCGACAAGCTCAGGATGAGCGGACTTGAAGCGAGCCACAGACCATGATCCGCTCGTCCTGAGCCCGTCGAAGGACGCCGAGCGACGGTCGCGTCCATGAACCCCGCCCTGCCCCCTCTCCGCGAGGTCATCGCCGCGCATCGGCTCAGCGCTTCCAAGGCGCTCGGGCAGAACTTCCTGCTCGACGAGCAATTGCTCGATCGCATCGCGCGCATTCCGGGCGACCTTTCGGACCGCGCGGTGCTCGAGATCGGTCCCGGGCCGGGCGGTCTCACCCGTGCGCTGCTCCGCGCAGGCGCCCGCGTGACCGCGATCGAGATGGACCGGCGTTGCCTGCCCGTGCTGAGCGAGCTGGCGGAAGTCTTCCCGGGCCAGTTGAACGCGATCGAAGGCGATGCGATGAAACTCGATCACGACGCGCTGATGGGCGAGCCTTACGCGGTTGCCGCCAACCTGCCCTACAACGTCGGCACCGCGCTGTTCGTTCGCTGGCTCGGCGGCGACATATGGCCGCCGCGCTGGTCCTCGCTGACGCTGATGTTCCAGCAGGAAGTCGCCCAGCGCATCGTCGCCGCGCCGGGCACCGGCGCCTACGGGCGGCTGGCCGTGCTGGCGCAGTGGCGCGCGGTGGCGAAGCTGGCGATGAAGGTCCACCGCAGCGCGTTCACCCCGCCGCCCAAGGTGATGAGCGCGGTGGTCCATGTCGAACCGGCCGGACAGCCCGAAGGCGTCTCCGCGCGCGTGCTCGAGCGCGTCACCGAGGCCGCCTTCGGCCAGCGCCGCAAGATGCTGCGCCAGAGCCTCAAGGGGCTGCCCGGTGCGCTCGGCGCGCTCGAGACGCTGGAGATCGACCCGCAGCGCCGCGCCGAGACGCTGAGCGTGGCCGAATTCGTTGCGCTGGCGCGGGAGCTGTCGTGAGCCAGGTGGTGCAGCTCTACAGCAACCCGGCTTCCGGATCCTACAATCCGCGCCGGATGAGAGCGCTGACCGCGGCGTTCGAAGCGCAAGGGGCGACGGTCCTCCACACTCCATGCGGCGCCGAACCTCCCCCCGTGCGCGAAGAGACGACGCACGTCTGCGTCGCCGGGGGCGACGGCACCGTGCGGCAGGTCGCCGGCGCCATCGCGCGCAGCGGCCGGGTGGTGACCCTGAGCATCTACCCGGCCGGCACGGTGAACCTCCTGGCCATGGAGGCCGGTTATCCGCGCCGTCCCGACGAGTTCGCGCGGCAGGTGCTGAGCAGCGAGCCGCGCCGCCCGCATTACCCCGTCACGCTGGGCGACGGCTACTTCTTCGCTTGCGCCGGGGTCGGCCCCGACAGCCTCGCCGTGGGGCGCGTATCGCCGGCGATGAAGCGGCGGTTCGGCCGCGTCGCCTACGCGCTGGCGGTGATCGGCCAGCTGTTCGCCTGGCCGCGCCATTCGATTATGCTCACCTGCGGCGACCGCGAGCTCGCCTGCGAGGCGTTCTACGTCGCCAAGGGGCGCTATTACGCCGGCCGCTGGAGCTTTGCCCGCGATGCGCGCGTCGGTGAGCCGGTGCTGCACGTGGTGGCGCTGCGAACCGCGCGGCGGCGCGACTACGCCAGGTTCGTATGGGCGCTGGTGAGCGGGGCGGACGCCGCCGCGCTCGGCAACGTCGACGTCCTGACCTGCACCTCGCTCAGCGTCGCCTGCGGCGAACCCCTGCCGATCCAGGCCGACGGCGACATCGTCGGCGTTCTGCCCGCGACGATGACCGTGAGCGAAGCGCCGCTGGTGTTCTGCTAGGCGTCCTGCTTCACCTTGCGCCGCCACCGGTGCAGCAGCGGCTCGGTGTAGCCGTTGGGCTGTTCAAGGCCCTTGAACACCAGATCGACCGCGGCGAGGAAGGCCGGGTTGCTATCCCAGTTTCCCGCCATCGGGCGGTAAGCCGGATCGTCGGCGTTCTGCGCGTCGACCCTGGCGGCCATGCGCTTCAGCGCGTCCATCACCTGCTCCTGACCGGCGACGCCGTGCAGCAGCCAGTTGGCGAGGTGCTGGCTGGAGATGCGCAGCGTGGCACGGTCCTCCATCAGGGCGACATCGTGGAAGTCGGGCACCTTGGAACAGCCGATGCCCTGGTCGATCCAGCGCACCACGTAGCCGAGCAGGCCTTGGCAGTTGTTGTCGAGCTCCTCCGCGATCTCCGCCTCGCTCCAGTTGACACCGTCGGCGAGTGGCAGGGTCAGAAGCTCATCGAGGCCCGGAGCTTCGCCCAGCCGCTGCTGCGCCTCGAACACGTCGGCGGCGTGATAATGCAGCGCGTGGAGCACCGCCGCGGTCGGCGACGGCACCCAGGCGGTGTTGGCGCCGGCCTCGAGATGCGCGCCCTTCTCTTCGAGCATGGCATGCATCCGGTCCGGGGCCGGCCACATGCCCTTGCCGATCTGAGCTTTGCCGGAAAGACCGCACGCCAAGCCTATGGCTACATTGCGTTTTTCATATGCGGCGAGCCAGGCCGACTGCTTCATCGCGCCCTTGCGGACCATCGGCCCGGCGCGCATCGAGGTGTGGATCTCGTCGCCGGTGCGGTCGAGGAAGCCGGTGTTGATGAACACGATCCGGTCCCGCACCGCATGGATGCAGGCGGCGAGGTTGGCGCTGGTGCGGCGCTCCTCGTCCATCACCCCGACCTTCATCGTATGCCGCTCGAGCCCGAGCAGGTCCTCGACCGCGTCGAACAAGTCGTCGGTGAACGCGCATTCCTCCGGCCCGTGCATCTTCGGCTTGACGATGTAGATCGAGCCGCAGCGGCTGTTCGGCCGCGCGGTCTTGCCCGCCACGTCGAGCGCGCCGATCGCCCCGGTGACGACCGCATCGAGGATGCCCTCGGGGATCTCGCCGCCGCCCGGCAGCAGGATCGCCGGGTTGCGCATCAAGTGGCCGACGTTGCGCACGAACAGCAGGCTGCGGCCCGGCAGCGCGAGTTCGCTGCCGTCGGCACAGCTCACGTAGACATCGTCCTCGAGCTTGCGAGTCAGGGTTTTACGGCCCTTTTCGAAGGTCGCCTCGAGGTCGCCGCGGATCGCGCCGAGCCAGTTGCGATAGCCGAGCAGCTTGTCCTCCGCATCGACCGCCGCGACCGAATCCTCGAGGTCGACGATGGTCGAGATCGCGGCTTCGAGGCGGATGTCGGCCATGCCGGCCGGATCGTCTCGTCCGATGGGATGCTCGCGGTCGAACACAACCTCGACGTGCAGGCCGTTGTGGCAGAACATCAGGCCCTGCGCGGTGCGGCCGATGTAGTCGTCGGGCTCGCACAGCGTCAGGTCGGCGGGGCCCGAGATGTCCTCCCAGCTCCCGTCCTCGAGCGGCAGGGCGATATCGAGAAAGGCCCGCCCCGCCTCGATCACCGCCGCGCCGCGAGCGGGGTCGTAGCCGGCGACGGTCGCGGCCGGTGCGTGCGGCAGTGCATCGGTGCCGTAGTAGGCGTCGTAGAGGCTGCCCCAGCGGGCATTGGCGGCATTGAGCAGGAAGCGCGCGTTGAGCGCAGGCACGACCAGCTGCGGCCCGGCCATGATGGCGATCTCTGGATCGACGTTGCGGGTGCCGATCTCGAACGGCTCGGGCTCGGGGACGAGATAGCCGATCTCCTCCAGGAAGCGCCGGTACTCGCGCGCGTCATGTGGCCGGCCGCGCCGCTCGGCATGCCAGCGGTCGATCCTCGCCTGGATCTCGTCGCGCCGGTCGAGCAGCGCGAGGTTGCGCGGGGCGAAGCGGCGCACGAGCTCGCCGAAACCGGACCAGAACGCACCGGCGTCGCGCACGAGCGGCGCGAGGATCTCGCTCTCGACGAACGCCGCCAGCGCGGCATCGACCTGCAGCCCGCTCTTCTCGACCCGCTCGCTCACGGCGTCTCCCTTATCGCGCCTTGCGCCTAGCCGCCAATGCGCCACAACGCGAGCCGGGTTTGACAAGCGGACGCTGCGGACTAGGGCTCGTTACAAATGAAACTTTCTCACGACGAGCGCCGGCTGATCGAGCCCATCGACGCGGCCGCCCTGCTCGCGCGCACCGAGCGGTGGAGCGCGATCAATACCGGCACGGGTAACCTTGCGGGACTGCAGCGGCAAGCGGCCGAGCTGGCCGAGGCGTTCTCGGCCTTGCCGGGCGAGCTCGAACTGCGCGAGCCGGCGCGGGTCGCCTCGGTCAATGCCGAAGGCAACCAGGCCGAGCAGGCGCATGGCCGGCACCTCGTGCTGCGCGTGCGGCCCGAGGCGCAGCGACGCTTCCTGCTCACCGGCCACATGGACACCGTCTTTCCGCCCGAGCACCCGTTCCAGACCGCGCGGTGGCTGGACGAATACACGCTCAACGCGCCCGGTGCGGCGGACATGAAGGGCGGGCTGGCCGTGATGCTGGCGGCGCTCGAAGCCTTCGAGGCGGGCGGGCCCGCCGCCGGTTACGACGTGATGATCAACTCGGACGAGGAAACCGGCTCGCTGTCGTCGGCGGCACTGATCGCCGAGCTGGCGCAAGGCAAGGCGGCGGCGCTGACCTACGAGCCGTCCGCCCTCCCCGACGGCACGCTGGCGCACTCGCGCGGCGGCAGCGGGAATTACAGCCTGGTGGTGACCGGGCGCTCGGCCCACGCCGGGCGCAATCCGCAGGACGGCCGCAACGCGATCGTCGCCGCGGCGGCGCTGGCGATCTCGCTCAAGGGCATGGAGCACGGCGAGCTGACGGTGAATCCGGCGAAGATCGAAGGCGGCTCGGCCAACAACGTGGTCCCGGACCTGGCGGTGCTGCGCTTCAACATCCGCCCGCGCAACGCCTCGGCGGCGGAAATCTTCGAGATCGACCTCGACCGGCTCCTCGACATCGTCGAGCGCGGTCACGAGGTGTCGATCGCGGTCCACGGCGGCATCACCCGCCCCCCGAAACCGGTCGACACGTCGGCGCAGAATCTATTCAACCTCGTCCAGCGCAGCGGCGCCGATCTCGGCCAGGCGATCGGCTGGCGGCCGAGCGGCGGGGTCTGCGACGGCAACAACATCGCCGCCTGCGGCGTTCCGGTGGTCGACACGATGGGCGTGCGCGGCGGGGCGATCCATTCGCCCGACGAGTACCTGATCGTACCATCGCTGGCCGAGCGCGCGGCGCTGTCCGCCCTGGTCCTTCACCGCCTTGCCTCGGGGGATTTGCCATGAGCTTCCGCCTGCGCCCCGCGCTTCCCGGCGACCTCGAAGCGCTTTACGAGATGGCCAAGCTGACCGGCGGCGGGTTCACCAACCTGCCGGCGGATCGCCAGTCGCTCGCCCGCAAGCTCGAACGCTCGGAGGCCGCCTGGGGCAACGAAGCCGACTCGCTGACCGACGAACAGTTCGTGCTGGTGCTCGAACGTCCCGAGACCGGCGAGATCCGCGGCACCTGCCAGATGATGACGAAGGTCGGCCAGCAATGGCCGTTCTATTCCTACCGCCTGACCACGCTGACCCAGCATTCGCAGGAGCTCGACCGCACGGTGCGCGCCGAGATGCTGAGCCTGGTCACCGATCTCGAAGGCTGCAGCGAAGTCGGCGGACTGTTCCTGCATCCGAACGAGCGCGCCGGCGGGCTCGGCATGCTGCTGGCGCGCAGCCGCTACCTGTTCATCGCCATGCACCGGGCGCGCTTCGCCGACCGGGTCATCGCCGAATTGCGGGGGGTGCAGGACGAGCGCGGCGGCTCGCCGTTCTGGGACGGGGTCGCCGGGCGCTTCTTCGGCATGAGCTTCCAGGAAGCCGACTATTTCAACGCCATCAAGGGCAACCAGTTCATCGCCGACCTGATGCCCAAGCATCCGGTCTACGTCGCCATGCTGAGCGACGGGGCGAAGAGCGCGATCGGCGTGCCCCATCCTTCCGGCCGCGCGGCGATGCGGATGCTCGAGGCCGAGGGCTTCGGCTACCAGGGCTATGTCGACATCTTCGACGGCGGCCCGACGATGATCGCCGAGACCGACAAGGTCAGGAGCATCGCCGGCGCGCGGCGGGCGGAAGTCACCGGCACCGATTGCGGCAAGGGGCAGAAGGTGCTGCTGGCTCACGGGCGGCTGGCGGATTTCCGCGCCTGCTACGGCGCCTGCGAGCCGGTCGGGGACGAAGTGGCGATCGATTCGATGACCGCCGACCTGCTCGAAGTCGCGCCCGGCGACACCGTGTGGTGGGTGGCGCGTTGATCCTTCGAGACGCGCCTTCGATACGCTTGTCGACGCAAGCTATTCAGTCGCTCCCCGGGATGAGCGGAATTTGAAGAGGATCGCTCATCCCGAGGAGCGAACGGGACTGAGCTTGTCGACGGCCCGTTCGCGTCTCGAAGGACCATCGGACCGCGGGAGGCCGAAATGCCGCTGACCGAAATCAACTTCGACGGGATCGTCGGGCCGAGCCACAACTACGCGGGCCTGAGCCACGGCAACCTCGCGGCCACCGCGCACGCGGGCGAGGTATCCTACCCCCGGGCGGCGGCGCTGCAGGGGCTCGCCAAGATGCGCGCCAACCTGGCGCTGGGCCTGGCGCAGGGCTTCTTCGTGCCGCTTCCCCGCCCCAATCCGGCCTGGCTCGAGGCGATCGCGGCGGACGCCGCCACCGACCGCGGCCTGCTCGCCGCCGCCTGGTCTGCCTCGGCGATGTGGACCGCCAACGCCGCCACCGTCAGCCCCTCGCCCGACACCGCCGACGGGCGCTGCCACCTGACGGCCGCCAACCTCGTCTCGATGCCGCACCGCTCGCACGAATGGCCGGACACGTTGCGCCAGTTGCGGCTCGCTTTCGCCGACGAGCGACACTTCGCGGTGCACGGCCCGGTTCCGCCGAGCTTCGGCGACGAGGGAGCGGCCAACCACATGCGCCTGTGCGCCGGGCACGGCGAGCCCGGGGTGGAAGTCTTCGTCCACGGGCGCGGCGGAGGGCGCTTCCCGGCGCGGCAGCACGAACAGGCGAGCCGCATCGTCGCCCGCCGCCACGGCCTCGATCCGGACCGCGTGCTGTTCGTCGAGCAGTCGCCCGCGGCGATCGAGGCGGGCGCCTTCCACAACGACGTGGTCGCGGTGGCGAATGAGCGGGTGCTGTTCGCGCACCAGCGCGCGTTCGCCGATCCGGAAGCGGCCCATGGCGCTATCCGCGCCAGGTTTCCCGCGGTGGAGATCGTCGAAGTGCCCGAAAGCGCGGTGAGCCTGGCCGAGGCGGTCCGTTCCTACCTGTTCAACGGCCAATTGGTCACGCTGCCGGAAGGCGAGCAGGCGCTCATCGTGCCGGCCGAGGCGTCGGAAAGCGCGCCGGTGCGCCGCTTCCTGGACGAGGTCCTGGCCGGTAACGGGCCGATCCGCCGCGTGGTCCCGGTCGACGTGCGGCAATCGATGGCCAACGGCGGCGGTCCGGCGTGCCTGCGGCTGCGTGTGGTGGCGGACTCCGCCACGGTCGATCGGCGGTTCCTGCTGGATGCGGCAAAGGCCGATCTAATCGGGGAAATCGTCCGCGAGCACTGGCCGGAGCAGATCGATCCCGGCGACCTCGGCCGCGAGGCGCTCGCCCGCGACGTTCGCGGCGCGAGGAACGCGCTTCTCGCGCGGCTCGATTTGGAACAGCTCGCCTGACCTCCCGTCGGCGGGCTTTACAGCGGCCCCGCGATTTACCACCCTGATCGGCGGAACCGGGGCCTTGGCACGATCATTGCTCCATCGGCCGTTAACGATTGGACGGGAAGCGATGCTGCGCAAGGTCACCAGGCTGTTCACGATCAAGACCCGGTTCGAAGCATTCGTGCTGATCTATGCGCTGGCGCTCGGCGCCACCACCCGCGGCGCCCATTACCTCGAGCAGTATCCGGGCTGGGGCGGCAACCTGCTGTTCCTCGCCTGCACCGGAGCGGTGTTCCTCGCCGGCGCAAAGATCCTCGACTGCCTGCGCTTCGAGCGCGCCGCGCGCGAAGCGGCCGCGGCGGCGCCGGCCGTTAACCCGGATTAGCCGATCGGTGCAGCGTCGTTGGAGGAGGTGGGGGTTTCTGTTGCTACGTACCCCCGGACGCCCGGTTTCCGATTCTGTTACCCGGTTCGGTCCGAACCGTGCTCTTGGCTTTGTAATGTCAGGCCGTTAGGCCGTCAGGTTACGCAGCGAGAGCAAGTGCTTCATTGTCATTGGCACTTGTGGGTTTTGAGCCTTTAACGGGTTACTCAGCCCGGGCAGCGGCCAAATCTTTATCGCATCACGTCGAACCTAATTTCGCCCCCGTCAGGACCCCCGCCTTCGACGGGAGTTTTGGTGGAGGCGCCGGAGTACTGCCCTCCGGGTCCGCAATGCCTATTCCATTCGACGATCTACTGCCATAGCCACCGAAGTGGCCCGTATAAGATGGTGATCAAACGAGCGTGCGTCAACCTTCCGGCGGCGCGGCCCTTGCCACCGCAGGCCCGGGGTGCAATGCCGCTGCAATGACGATGCTCGTCGGCTGGCTGGGGACGCAGGGCAGCGGGCCGGCCTCAGTCTATTTGGCGAGCGACAGCCGGATTACCTGGGGGTCGGACGGGCGGCGCTGGGATGCGGGACGAAAGCTTTTCGCGCTGCGGAACTCGCCTGACCTGCTTGGATACTGCGGAGACGTCCTCATCGCTTCGCAGATCCTCGGCCAGCTCGCGGAAACCGCCGATCATCATTTGTTGTTCGATGCCGGCGTTCCGGCCGAAAAGCGCCATGAGCGGATGCTCCGGCTATTCGAGCAGGCCCTCTCGCAGGGACATCGCGTGAGCCCGAGCCCCTTCACCGTGGTTCACGTCGCTCGTGACCATGCCGACAAGCACGCCCAGTTCAACATCTGGTTCATCCATTGCGCCGCCGGCCGGCTGCGGGACGAACATTGCGGTACTATCGATGCCGCCAACGCCGGGAACTCGCGGCGGTTGCTGGCTCTCGGGAGCGGCGCCGAAGCGTACGTCGACGAGACAATCCGCTGGGACGCCTCTGCGCAAGGCCATACGAGCCGCGCATATTTCACGGCCTTGTGCGACGTATTGAAGCGCGGCGAAGACCTCAGCAGCGGCGGAGTGCCCCAGCTGATCGGCCTGTACCGAAACGGCAACGGCCGCTCCTTCGGAATTGTCCACGAAGGAGCCCGCCATTTCAACGGCCTGGCGTTGTCAGAAGCGGAGGACTACAGCTCGATCGAATGGCGCGATGAGACGTTTCAGCGCATCAATGCGCGAACCCTCAAGCCCGTGAGAGGCGCGCAACGACAGGTTCGCCCGATCCTTCCGCCTTTCGGCCGCGGTTGACCGAGCTATCTTTTCCGCAATTCGTCCCTGATCTCGGTCAGCAGGTCGACCTCGCTCGGGCCGGCCGGCTCGTCCTCCTTCTTCGCGATCAGCCGATTCGCCGTGCGGACCAGCAGGAAGATGATGAACGCCAGGATCAGGAAGTTGATCACCGCGGTCACGAACGCGCCGTAACCGATCATCGCCGCGCCCGCTTCCTTGAGCGCGGCGTAGTCGGAAGGCGAGCCCTGGTAGCCCTCTGGCGCACTCAACAGGATGAAGTAGCTCGAGAAATCGGCCCCGCCGAAAATCGCGCCGATCGCCGGCATGATCACGTCGTCGGTCAGCGACGCCACGATCGTGGCGAAGGCCGCGCCGATGATCACCGCGACCGCCAGATCGAGCACGTTGCCCCGCGCGATGAAGGCCTTGAATTCCTGCAGCATCTCAGTTCTCCCCGCGACCTCGCTGAATCAGACTGGCAGGCGGCGCGTTCGACCGCAACCGGGCTGCTCCTTGAAAGCGCTTCCGCGTGTGCTATCTAACTAACACAGCGCGGGCCACTCACCGCGCCTTGAGGAGGGTTACCGATGTCCGTGATTGCCTCGCTTCGTGCCGGTTTCGTCGCGCTGGCCGCGCTTTCGCTCGCCGCCTGCGGCATCAACTCGGTGCCCGCCGCCGAAGAGAACGCCAAGCGGACCTGGGGCGACGTGCAGAACTCCTATCAACGCCGCGCCGATCTCATCCCGAATCTGGTTTCCACCGTCCGCGGCGCCGCTGCATCCGAGACGCAGGTCCTGACCAACGTGACCGAGGCCCGCGCCCGCGCCACTTCGATCAACATCACGACCGAGGATCTCAGCAATCCGGAGGAATTCCGCCGCTTCCAGGAATCGCAGAACCAGCTGACCCAGGCGCTCGGCCAATTGCGCACGGTGGTGGAAAACTACCCGACCTTGCAGAGCCAGGGGCGCTTCGCCGACCTGATGACCGCGCTCGAAAGCAGCGAGAACCGGATCGACACCGCCCGCACCCGCTACAACGAAGCGGTGCAGGCGTATAACACCGAGATCCGCACGTTCCCCTCGATCATCGGCGCCAGGATCATCCATGGCGCGAAGCCGATGGTCCCCTTTGCCGCGAGCGAGGGAGCCGATGCGGCGCCGACCGTCGATCTCGACAACATCGGCGCGGCCCCGGCGGCGGCTCCGGCGGCCAACGACAACGTTCCTGCGGCGGACGAGCCCGCGGCCGCAGCCAACTAAGCGCCGGGAATGGTCACCCGGCTGCTCGTCTGGCTGGCACTGCTGGCCGCCTTCGCGGGCGCGCCGGCGGCGGCCCAGTCGCAATTCCCGCCGCGTCCGGAGGGGCCTGTCCATGACGGGGCGAACATCATCCCCGATGTCGACGAACGGCTGCTCGATGGTCGACTGCGGGATTACAACGCCCGTACGGGCCGGGCGCTGATCGTCGCCACGGTGCCCGACCTCGGCGGCGAGACCGTCGAGACTTACGCCGAGACGCTGTTCAACGACGAATGGGGAATCGGCGGCGCGGAGACCGACGCGGGCCTGCTGCTGCTGGTCGCGCCGAACGAGCGCAAGGTCAGGATCGAAACCGGCTATGGCTTGCAGGAATACGTCACCGACATCCTGGCGGGCCGCATCATCCGCGACGACATCACGCCTCGCTTCAAGGACGGCGACTTCGCCGGCGGCATCAATGCCGGCGTCGAAGCGCTGATCGCTCAGCTCGACCGCGATCCGGCCGAGGCGAAGGCAATCGCCGAAGCGGCGGCCGCGGCGCAGCGCGAACGCGGCAATTCGCGGGGCGGAGCGGCCTTTGCCGGACTGATCTTCCCGCTGATCATGTTCGGGCTGTTCATGATGCTGTCGATGGGCCGCAGGGTGCGCGGCAAGCGCTATCGCGGCGGCGGCGCGGCCGGAGTGGTCGGCGACGTGCTGCTGTGGACCGCGATCAACGCCGCGATGAACAGCGGCCGCGGCGGAGGCGGCGGCTGGAGCGGCGGTGGCGGTGGCGGTTTCGGCGGCGGGGGCGGCGGGTTCGGCGGGTTCGGCGGCGGCATGTCCGGCGGCGGCGGCGCGAGCGGGAGCTGGTAGATGGGCGCTTACCTTTCCGCCGAGGACCACAAGCGCGTCAGCGACGCGGTTGGCGCGGCCGAATCGCGCACCGCGGGCGAGATAGTCACGGTGGTGGCCGACCGCTCCGACGGCTATTCCGACGTCGCGCTGGCCTGGGCGGCGCTGGCGGCGTTCACGGCGCTCGGGCTGTTCTCCGCCTTCCCGGACTTCTTCCTCGGCAAGGTCGAATCGATTGCCGGCGGCTGGAACCACGACTGGACCGACCGCGAGCTGCTCGGCATCGCCACCGCGCTCGCCATCGTCAAATTCCTCGGCGTGTGGGCGATCCTGCACTGGCAGCCGCTCAGGTTCTGGCTGGTCCCGCCGCCGATCAAGACCGCCCGCGCGCTGCGCCGCGCGATCGATCTGTTCAAGGTCGGCGCCGAGCGGCGCACGCACGGGCGCACCGGCATCCTCATCTACCTGTCGATGCGCGAGCATCGCGCGGAGATCGTCGCCGACGAGGCGATCGCCTCGAAAGTCGCCCCGGAGACCTGGGGCGAGGCGATGGCGGCGATGCTGGCGGAGATCAGGCAGGGCCGCTGCGCCGACGGGATGATCGCCGCGGTCGAGAAGGTCGGCGCGGTGCTCGCCGAGCACTTCCCGCGCGCCGAGGACGACCGGAACGAGTTGCCGGACCGCCTGATCGAGTTGTAGCGGCCCTCTCCCCTGAAGGGGAGAGGGCTTGTCACGCGCCGGCTTCCGCCGGTAAGCGCGCCGCCATGTCCGACCGCCCCTTCCCCGCCGATGCGAATGAACCAGAGACTGTCGAATGGGCGGGTAAGTTCATTCTCGCCAAACGGCGTGGGCGCTGGGAATACGCCGGCCGCGCGCGCGGCATCCGCGCGGCGGTGATCCTCGCGGTCGATGCCGGCGAGGTGATCCTGGTCGAGCAGTACCGCGTGCCGATCGGCAGGTTCTGCCTCGAGATGCCCGCCGGGCTGATCGGCGACGAGCGCGAAGGGGAGGACGCGCTCGAAAGCGCCCGCCGCGAGCTTGAGGAAGAGACCGGATACCGGGCGGCGCAGTGGCAAGACCTCGGCGAGTTCTGGTCATCCCCCGGCATGGTCACCGAAAGCTACACGCTGCTCAAGGCGAGCGGGCTGACCCGCGTTGGCGAAGGCGGCGGCACCGAGCACGAGAACATCGTGGTCCACCGCGTGCCGCTCGATCGCGTCGGAGAGGTCATCGCCGAGCACCGCGCCAAGGGCAATGCGATCGATTCGAAGCTGCTGTTGATGTTGGGCTCGCAGATGCTGGAGGACGCCGCGCAATGAAGGTTCTCATCCTCGGCGCCGGTGCCATGGGCTGCCTCTACGGCGCCGCGTTCCACCGCGCCGGCTGCGAGGTGATGCTGGTCGACGTCAACCAGGCGCATGTCGACGCGATCAACGCGCACGGGCTCGAGCTGGAGCTGCGTTCCGGGACCGAGCGGCTGCCGATGCCCGCGCTGTCGCCGGCCGAAGTGGCCGAGCCGGTCGACCTCGTGGTAGTGTTCACCAAGACATTCCACACAGACGCGGCGATCGCCGGCATCGCGGCGGCGATCGGACCGGAGACCTGGCTGCTCAGCCTGCAGAACGGCCTCGGTAACGACCGGCGCCTCGCCGCGCATGCGGCGAAGGAGCGGATCATGGTCGGCTCGAGCTCGCTGCCGTCGGACCTGGTCGGCCCCGGCAAGGTGCGCAGCCACGGCGAAGGCGGCTCGAAGCTCTATCCGGCGTTCGGCGGCGATCCGGCATTCGCGCGCGAGATCTGCAACCTGCTGACCGAAGGCGGCCTGCCCGCCGCGCTCGAGCCCGACATCCACGGCGCGATCTGGTCGAAGGCGATCTTCAACGCGACGATGAACCCGCTCTGCGCCCTGACCCGCCGCACCCCCGGCTTCCTCGGCGCGCACGAAGAAAGCCGCGCGCTGATCCGCGCGCTGGTCGAGGAAGGCGTCGCCGTGGCCAACGCCAGCGGCATCGCCATCTCCGCGCAGCCGATCCACGACCTGACCCACGTCTCGGTGACCGACCACGCCGACCACGAAGCCTCGATGCTGCAGGACGTGAAAGCCGGCCGCCGCACCGAGGTCGACGCGATCAACGGCGCGATCGTCGAAGCGGCGAGAGCCGCGGGCGTGGCGGCGCCGCTGACCGAGACGCTGTGGCGGCTGGTCAAGCTGGAAGAGGCCAAGCTGGCGGAGCGGTAATTCCTCCCCGGTACGGGGAGGTGGCGCCGGCTGAAGGCCGGTGACGGAGGAGGCTTGCCTCCTGGCGCAGCGCGTGCGGTGAGCCCCCTCCACCACCCTTCGGGTGGTCCCCCTCCCCGTTTCGGGGAGGATCTTCCGCCCCTTCCCTTTTCTCCCCTCACCCCATAGCAGGGCTTGAGAGGAGAGGCCGCAAATGGCGCACAACAACACCATCACCTTCTACGACCTGACGATGGCGCACGGCGCCACCACCAGCCCGTTCGTGTGGGCGACCAAGTACGCGCTCAAGCACAAGGGCTTCGACATCGACGTGGTGCCCGGCGGCTTCACCGGCATCATGGAGCGCACGGGCGGCAAGACGGAGAGGCTTCCGGCGATCGTCGACGACGGCAAGTGGGTGCTCGATTCGTGGGGCATCGTCGAATACCTCGACGAGGCCTATCCCGACCGCCCGATGCTGATCCCGCACGAAAGCGTGGCGGCGCTGACCAAGGCACTCGACGCGTGGTGGTGGCCGACCGCTGTGGGGCCGTGGATGCGCTGCTTCTGCGCCGATTACCGCGACCTGTGCTTCGAGCACGACAAGGACTACGTCACCACCAGCCGCGAGAAGATGCTCGGCATGAAGCTGGAGGACATGCAGGCCGGCCGCGAGCAGCGCCTGCCGCAGATCTCCGCCGCGATCGAGCCGCTGCGCAAGGCGCTCGGCGAGCACAAGTGGCTGGGCGGATCCGAGCCCAACTACGCCGACTACCGCATCCTCGGGCCGATCCTGTTCCTGGCCTCGGTCGGCAAGCAGCCGGCGCTGGCCGAGGACGATCCGCTGCGCGACTGGATCGAGCGCTGCCGCGACCTGTTCGGCGGGCTCGGGCGCCATCCGGGGCTGCACGAGCTTTACGGGCTGCAGGTGTCCGAAGGCGGGCCGGAGCCCTACATGCGCGAATCGTGGCGCGGCGGCATCTACAAGCGCAACACCGGCCCCGAATCGACGCGGGCGGAAACCGAATTCATCACGAAAGGCGCGGCGAAAGCCTGATGCGGGTTCTCGTTACGCGGCGCTGGCCCGAGGAGGTCGAACGCGCCCTGCGCGAACGCTTCGAGGTCGTCCTCAACGAGAGCGGCGAGCCGCCGAGCCAGGCCGCGCTCGCGCAGGCCATGGGCGAGTTCGACGTGCTGTGCCCGACCGTCTCCGACCGGATCGACGCCGCGGTGATCGCTGGCGGTGACCGGGTCCGGCTGATCGCCAACTACGGCGTCGGCTTCGAGCACATCGACCTGGCCGCGGCCAAGGCGAAGGGCATCGCGGTCAGCAACACCCCGGGCGTGCTCACCGACGCTACCGCGGATATCGCCCTGACCCTGCTGCTGATGGCCGCGCGGCGGGCAGGCGAAGGCGAGCGCGAGCTGCGTTCGGGCAACTGGACCGGATGGCGGCCGACGCACCTGGTCGGCTCGGCGCTCAAGGGCAAGGCGCTCGGCCTCGTCGGCATGGGCCGCATCGCCATCGCCACCGCGCGGCGAGCGAAGCACGGGTTCGGGATGCGGATCACCTACTACGGGCGGCGAGCGTGCGATCCGGCGGTGGCGGCGGAGCTGGAAGCCGAGTTTCATTCCGACCTGCACGGACTGCTGGGCGCATCGGACTTCGTCTCGCTGCATGTGCCCGGCGGGACGGAAACCGCGAACCTGATCGACGCCTCGGCCCTCGCGGCGATGAAGCCCGGCTCTTACCTGGTCAACACCGCGCGCGGCGGCATCGTCGACCATGACGCGCTCGCGGACGCGCTGCGAACCGGCCGCCTCGCCGGCGCCGGGCTCGACGTGTACCCGCACGAGCCGCAAGTGCCCGCGGCGCTGCTCGGGCTCGAGAACATCGTCCTGCTGCCGCACCTCGGCAGCGCCAATGCCGAGACGCGCATCGCGATGGGCATGAAGGCGCTCGCCAACGTCGAGGCGTTCGCCAGGGGCGAGACGCTCCCGGACCGGATCGCATGAGCACTGCCATCAGCCACTTGATCGAGGCCGAAGGGTTGCCCGCCGATTACCGGGCGATCATCGACAGATGCTGGCGCCCGCTCAGCGAGGACATCGCCGAACGGGCGATCGACAAGCCGCTCGTCGTGGGAATCAACGGCGCGCAAGGCGCCGGCAAGTCGACACTGTGCCGGTTCCTCGAAGTGCTGCTCGTCGAGCACAACCAGCGCGCCGCAACGCTGTCCCTCGACGATCTCTACCTGACCAGGGCGGAACGGCTTGCCGCCGCCGCGGACCATCACCCGCTGTTCGCGACGCGGGGGGTCCCCGGCACGCACGACCCGGCAATGGGATTGGCGGTGATCGAGGCCTTTCGTGCCGGCCACGACCTCGAGCTGCCGCGTTTCGACAAGTCGGTCGACGACCGCAGCCCCGAGGCGGAGCACGTCGAGGGCCCGCTCCAGGTGCTGCTGTTCGAAGGCTGGTTCGTGGGTGCGGTGCCGCAATCCGCCGCCGCGCTACGCGCGCCGGTCAACCGGCTCGAGGCCGAGGAGGATCCGGACAGGATATGGCGGCGCGAGGTCAACCGGCGCCTCGCCACCGACTACGCCGAGCTGTTCGCAAGCATCGACCTGCTGATGATGCTCAAGGTGCCCGATTTCGAAGCGGTGCGCCGCAACCGCGCGCTGCAGGAAGACAAGCTGCGCGCCCGCAATCCCGGCGCTCCGGGGCTGATGGATGCCGCCGCGCTCAAGCGCTTCCTCGACCAGGACGAGCGCCTGACGCTGCACATGTTCGCGGAAATGCCCGCGCGGGCGGACGTGCTGATCGAGATCGGGTCGGATCAAAGGCCGGTATAGCTCCGCCCCGGCACGGGGAGGTGGTAGCCCGGAGGGCTGACGGAGGGGGCTCTCCGCCTGGTGCGGCGCGTGTGGCGAGCCCCCTCCACCATCCTGCGGATGGTCCCCCTCCCCGTCCCCGGGGAGGAATTCAGCTTTCCTACAGCACCCCCGCCATGCCACCATCGGCATGATGGGAGAGCGAATCCTGAATTGGCTGGCGCTGGTCGCCGCCTCGCTTGCGCTGGCGGCCTGCAATTCCGGGCCCGAGGCCGGCAACGTCACCGAAGCACGCCTGCTCGCGGCCGAGGACAACGGCGACGACTGGCTCAGCCCCGGGCGCACTTACGCCGAGCAGCGGTTCAGCCCGCTGACCGACATCGACGACGCGAATGTCAGCGAGCTGAGCTTGGCCTGGGCGGTCGAGCTCGACACCAGCCGCGGGCAGGAAGCGACGCCGGTGGTGGTGGACGGCACGATGTACGTCTCCACCGCCTGGTCGAAGATCATGGCGCTCGACGCCGTGAGCGGCGAGGTGCTGTGGCGCTACGACCCGCGGCCGAAGGGAGCGCAAGGCGCCTATGCCTGCTGCGACGTGGTCAACCGCGGCGTGGCGGTGTGGGAAGGCAAGGTCTTCGCCGGCACCATCGACGGCAGGCTGGTCGCGCTCGACGCGGCGACCGGCGAGCTGCTGTGGGACACCCTCACGGTCGACCAGGACAAGCCCTACACGATCACCGGAGCCCCGCGCGTGGTGCGCGGCAAGGTGTTCATCGGCAACAGCGGCGCCGAGCTGGGGGTGCGCGGCTACGTCAGCGCTTACGACGCCGACACCGGCGAGCTGGCGTGGCGGTTCTATACCGTGCCCGGCAACCCGGCCGACGGGCCCGACGGCGCGGCCTCGGATGAGGCGTTCGCGCGGTTCGCCCGGGCGACCTGGAACGGCACCTGGTGGGAGATGGGCGGCGGCGGCACGGTGTGGGACTCGATCGTCTACGACGCCGAGTTCGACCAGCTTCTGGTCGGCGTCGGCAACGGGTCCCCGTGGAATCACCGCGCGCGCTCGGCCGGGCGGGGCGACAACCTGTTCCTCGCCTCGATCCTCGCGCTCGATCCCGATACCGGGGGCTACAAGTGGCACTACCAGCTCAATCCGGGCGAAACCTGGGACTTCACCGCCACCCAGCAGATGACGCTCGCCGACCTCGCCATCGACGGCGAGGTGCGCAAGGTAGTGATGCAGGCGCCCAAGAACGGGTTCTTCTACGTCATCGACCGCAGCAACGGGAAGCTGATCGGCGCCGAGCCTTACGCACCGCAGAACTGGGCCGAGCGGATCGACGTCGCCACCGGCCGCCCGGTCGAGCGGCCCGAGGCGCGCTATGCCGATGCGCCGCACCTGACCTTCCCGAGCGGCATCGGCGCGCATGCGTGGCAGCCGATGAGCTATTCGCCGCTGACCGGGCTGGTCTACATCCCGGCGATGCACGTGCCGCTCAGCTACGGGGACGACGTGAACTATACGCGGCGGATCGGGCGCTGGAACACCGGGGTCAGCTTCCTCGCTCCGCCAGAAGGCTCGGTAACCGGCGCGACCGCGCTCGAACGGCGCGCGGCGCTGGCGGCCGCGAACAAGGGCATGCTCGTCGCCTGGGATCCGGTAAAGCAGGAGGCGCGCTGGACCATCGAGCAGCCGTGGCCATGGAACGGCGGAACGCTGGCCACCGCCGGCAACCTCGTGTTCCAGGGCGATCCCTACGGGGTGTTCCGGGCCCGCGCCGCCGATACGGGGCGCGAGCTGTGGAGTTTCGACGCCCAGCGCGGGATCATCGCCGGCCCGGTCACTTTCCGCGCCGGCGGCGAGCAGTACGTCGCGGTCCTTGCCGGCTACGGCGGCTCGATGGGCATGGCGACGCAGAGCGACTGGATGCGCCGCCCGCCGCCCAACGGCGTGCTGCTGGCGTTCAAGATCGGCGGCACCGGCAAGCTCGCCAAGCTGCCGCCGCTGGAGCCGCGACCCTATGCGACCAGCGCCGAACGCTTCACGCCGGCGCAGCTTGCCGAAGGCGAGGCCCAGTACTTCGGCTTCTGCACGATCTGCCACAACGGCCCCGTCAACCCCGACCTGACGCGATCTCCGCTGGCCACGAGCGGCGCGGCGTGGCGGCAAGTGGTGATCGACGGCTCGCTGGCCGACGTCGGCATGATCGGCTTCAAGCCGTGGCTCACCGCCGCGCAGGCCGAGGCGATCCGCGGCTATGTGCTGGCGGAAGCGGCACGCCGGAAGGCAGCGGAAAATTAGTTAGCTTGTGAACTGTTCAGAACTGAACGATTTGCGGTCGCCGTTCGGTTTGGCTACCACCGCGCGAAGTTCGACGAGAGGATTCCCGATGCGCAAGACCTTGGCCCTGCTGCTGGGTGCGGCCGTGCTGGCACCGGCGGCCGACGCCCAGACCGACGCGGTTCAGGTCGATCCCGCCGACTGGCCGCGTTATGCCCGCGATTGGGGAGGCACGCGCTTCTCGCCGCTCGACGAGATCAACACCCGCAACGTCGAGAACCTCGACCAGGCGTGGAGCTATCGCCTGCGCCCCGATGGCGGCGCGGCCGCGCTCGGCGGCACCGTGCCGGTAGTGATCGAAGGCATCATGTACCTTCCCGTCGGCAACGCGGTGGTTGCGCTCGAGGCCCATACCGGACGCCAGCTGTGGAGCCATCCGGTGTCCGGCGGAATGGTCCGCCGCACGGTTTCCTGGTGGGCGGGTGACGGCAACCTGAAGCCGCGCCTGTTCTACAACACCGGCAACACCATCACGGCGATCAACCCGGAGAACGGCGAGCTGGATACGAGCTTCGGCCAGGGCGGCTCGATCACCTTCGAAGGCACGCCCTATTCCTATCCGCCCTCGATCTTCCGCAACGTGATGGTCATCGGCGCCAACAACGCCGAGATGTCGCGCGGCCCCCCCGGCAACAGCCGCGCGTTCGACGCGCGGACCGGCGAGAAGCTGTGGGAATTCAACTCCGTGCCGCAGCCCGGCGAAATCGGCCATGAAAGCTGGATCGGCGACGGCTGGCGCGACCGGTCGGGCACCAACATGTGGATCTGGTACCTGACCGCCGACGCCGAGACCGACACGATCTACATGACCATCGGCAGCCCGAGCCCGAACTACTACGGCGGCGACCGGCCGGGCGACAACCTGTTCGGCAACTCGATCGTCGCGGTCGATGCCACCACCGGCAAGTACAAGTGGCACTTCCAGACCATCCACCACGACCTGTGGGACTGGGACCTGCCCGCCCCGCCCGTGCTGTTCGACGTGACCGTGGACGGCAAGCGCATCCCGGCCCTGGCCGAGACCGGCAAGCCCGGCCTGATGTACATCCTCAACCGCCATACCGGCGAGCCGATCCACGGCGTCGAAGAGCGCCCGGTGGCGGCCGCCGACGTGCCCGGCGAATGGTACAGCCCGACCCAGCCCTTCCCGGTCAAGCCCGAGCAGCTCAACCGCGGCGTGTGGACGCCCGACGACGTCGTCACCGCGCAGGACACCACCGCCGAGCATGCCGCCGCTTGCCGCGAGCTGCTCGCCTCCTACGGCGGCACGTTCTTCAACGCGGGCTCGTTCACGCCGTTCTTCCTGCATCGCGAAGGCGATCCACCGAAGGCCTCGATCAACATGCCGCACAACGGTGGCTCGGTCTGGGGCGGGAGCGCGGCGGACCCCGACAAGGGCATCGTCTACGTCAACGTCAGCGAGGGCGGCTCGATCGGATGGATCGAGGAGCGCGATCCCGAGGGCGACTATGGCCGCGGCACGGCCGGGTCCACCCAGCCCTACGACCGCGGTAGCCTGTCGGGCCCGGGCGCCTATTCGGGCTTCACCGCCTCGTTCAGGAACGAGGCCGGGCAGACGATGAACCTGCCGTGCTTCAAGCCGCCTTGGGGCCGGCTGGTGGCGGTCGACGCCAACAGCGGCGAGATCGTCTGGGCGAGCCGGCTGGGCATTACCGAGGGGCTGCCCAAGGGCAAGCAGGACACCGGCGCGAACAACGGCTCGGGCGGGCCGATCGTGACCGCGGGCGGCCTGGTGTTCATCGGCGCGACCGGAGACCGATACTTCCGCGCATTCGACGCTGCCAACGGCAACATCGTGTGGGAGCAGCAACTCGAATACCCGGCGATGACGCTGCCGATCAGCTATCGCGGCAAGGACGGAAAGCAGTATATTGCCGTGCTCGCGGCCGGCGCGGGGCTGGGCGGCCCGCCGCCGCGGGGGCCCGACGGCCGCCCGCTCAACAACGAATCCGTGATCGCCTTCGCGCTGCCGGAATGAGGAGAGGACCCATGGGACGCACATTGACCATCCTGGCCGGCGCGGCGGCGCTGGCGCTCGGCGGCGGCGCGGCGGCGCAGGAAACCATCACCACGCCCGAGGGCGCGCAGATGAGCGTCGCCACGGACCTCGCCTACAAGCCCGGAGAGCTGACCGACGAGCAACTCCAGAGCTCGGCGCGCGCGCTGTTCGCGCAGGATTCGATGAACGTGTTCCGCCGCTTTCCGCGCGAGAAGACCGCCGAGATGGTCAAGTTCTACACCGAAGCGCTGGCGCTGCGCTCGCTGAGCCCGATCCAGCTGACCAGCACCCAGCAAATGATCCTGACCGGGGTCGGCAGCGGCCAGATCAAGCTTTCCGCCGGCCAGCTTGGCAACCGCGAGTACGACCTCGACGGCGGCTATCGCGGCGGCACTGGCATCCGCTTCCTGCTGCTTTCCTATCCCGATCCCGAGGTCGTGCGGCAGCGGTTCCGCGAGGCCGGTTTCGCCGAGCCTGAGTTCGTGCAGCGGGACGACGGCTACCGTCAGGCGCTGGTTCAGGATCCCGGCGGCTTCGACATCGTGATTTTGACCCGTGGCGGATTGCAGGACCATTCGAACGGCGGGGTCGGTGTCGGCATCGGCGTTTCGAACCTGGCCGAGAGCCGAGCGTTCTATCGCGACTTCGTCGGGCTCGACGAGCTCGAACCGGTGGCGGCGCCGGTGCTGGGGACCACGCTCCATCCCTATCGCCACAAGGAGACGACGCTGTTCCTCTACGAAGCGATGGGCGACGGCGTCGACAACGGCAGCGCGGGCATCCAGTACGTCGTGCGCGATGCGCCGATGGTCGACGCCAAGGCCAAATCGCGCGAGATCGCGGTCGAAACCCCGCTCAACAAGCTGGCCGGGTTCGATCTCGTGACCGTCTGGCTCAACGACCCCGACGGCGTGACCAACTACTTCGCGCAAGTCGGCCCCGACAGCCGCACCGCCCAGCAGGTGCGCGCGGGTAACTGACGCAAGAAGGGGCCCCAGCCGCCAATCGCTTGTCGGATCCTGCCGAAGCTACTTCTTGGTCTGGATAATGTAGGCGGCGAGCAGATCGATGTCCTCTTCCGCGAGCCAGCCGAAGTTGGGCATCGCCCCCTGTCCGTTGGTGATAATGTTGGCCACGTGCGCCTTGTCCAGATTCGCGTTGCCGTCGAGGGCCGGGCCGATCGAGCCGGCGGCATTGGCGTCGGCCAGCGCGTGACAGGCGTTGCAGCCGTTGTCGGTGAACAGCTGACGCCCCTTCTCGACTTGCTCCGCGCTCAATCCGGCGGTCGGATCCTCGGCCGTGGCGAAAGCGCCCGCGGCGGGAAGCGCCAAGGCCGCCAGCGCCAGCGCGCCGAGGCCGATCTTGGTGGTCTTGAGCATTCCGTCGTTCACCTTTCGAAACCTGTGGAGGCCACCGGCCATTGCGGGGCTCTGTCGACCCGCACCTTGTCCGCCTCAAGCTTTACAGCCCATTTACGGCCTATGCAGATTCCGGACATTGTCAATTTAAATGCCAATTGCCGCGTGCCGGCGTCCCGCCGTCCGCTTCGTTACGGCCTGTAACGCGGCCCGTTACCGTAATTAACTGGCGCATGCGATGGCTCGCGGACAAACCGGCCGAGTGCTAAAGGCGCGGCACATGGCAAAGGGAACACGATGACCAAGCTCACCTCGATCGCGATCGCCACCGCCGTGGCCCTGCTCGCCGGATGCAACCAGGGCCCGCCGACCCCCGAAAAGACCGTCCAGCAGCTGATGGCCGATGACGTGCAGCCGACCGCGGAGGTGTTCTGGGATTCGGTCCAGTTCATCAGCGACGAGGACGGCTATCACGAGATCTTTCCCGAAACCGACGCCGACTGGAAGAAGACCCGCGACGCCGCCACGCGCCTGATCGAGCTCGCCGAATTGCTGCAGACGCCGGGCTATGCCGCGGAGCGCGGCGAGGACTGGGTCCAGATCTCGCAGTCGCTCGCCGAGGTCGGCCGCCTCGCCGAGCAGGCCGCGGACTCGCGCGATGCCGAGAAGGTCTTCGAGGTCGGCGGAACGGTCTACAGCGTGTGCAGCGGCTGCCACCAGGTCTACCCGCCGGCCGACGGACTGCCCGGAGACATCGCGGCCGAAGCGCCGCCGGCGTGATATGCTGTACCTGCTGATAAAGGCCGCACTTTCCGGCGTGGTCATCGCGATCGCGTCCGAAGTGGCGCGGCGCTGGCCCGGGTGGGGCGCGCTGATCGTGTCGCTGCCGCTTGTCTCGGTGCTGGCGATGATCTGGCTGTGGCGCGACACGCATGATCCGGTGCGTATGGCGGCGCATTCGGAGGCGACGTTCTGGTTCGTGCTGCCCTCGCTGCCGATGTTCCTGCTGATTCCGCTGTTGCTGCGCCAGGGCGCCTCGTTCTGGACGGCACTGCTGACGGGCTGCGCGCTTACGGTGGCGCTCTATCTCGCCATGGTTCAGGCCGCGCCGAAGTTCGGGCTGAAGCTGTGACCGCAAGCCCCCTTCGGCCGCGCGCCCTCCTCGCGATCGGCGCAGTGCTGCTGGTGCTGGTGCTTTTCCTGCTGGCCGTCCCCGCCTTTGCCCACGACATTTCGGACGCGGACCGCGCCGCGGTCGCGCAGATAAAGGGGCCGGCGCCGTTCGCGTTCCTCTATCTCGGCGCCAAGCACATGGTCACAGGGATCGACCACGTACTGTTCCTGATCGGAGTAATCTTCTTCCTCTACCGCCTGCGCGACGTGGTCATCTACGTGTCGATGTTCACCATCGGCCATTCGCTGACCCTGCTCGGCGGCGTGCTGCTGAACACCGGGGCCAATGCGTACATCGTCGATGCGATCATCGGCTTTTCGGTGGTCTACAAGGCGTTCGAGAACCTTGGCGGCCTCAGGAAGATCGGCCTTGCCATCGACACCAAGCTCGCCGTGCTGGTGTTCGGCCTGTTCCACGGGCTCGGCCTCGCCACCAAGGTCCGCGACCTCGGCCTGTCCGACGACGGGCTGCTGCCCAACCTGATCGCGTTCAACGTCGGGGTCGAGGTCGGCCAGGTCATGGTGCTGGCCGTGGTCGTCACGCTGCTCAACCTGTGGCGGGCGACACGCTCGTTTGCTTCGGGCGCCTTCTATGTCAATCTCGCCCTGATGGCCGGAGGCTTTGCCCTCATCGGCTACCAACTGACAGGATACTTCACGTCATGACCGAACCCGTTTCGATCGCCCCTGCCCCATCGCGCAAGAAGCTGCTGATCGGCTCCGCCGCGGCCCTCGGCGTGGCCGCCGTGGCGCTGGTGGTATTCGTGCTGCCGGCCGAATACGGCATCGACCCGACCGGCGCCGGTGCCGCGCTCGGGCTGACCAAGCTGGCCGAGCCCGGCCTCAGCGAGGAACAGATTCGCGGCGCCAGGCGCACGGGCGTTCTGACCCTGTCGGACCAGCCGACTCAGCGCGAGGACTGGGCCGACGAGTGGCAGGTCACGCTCCGGCCCTACGAAGGCATCGAGCTCAAGTATACGCTCGATCAAGGCGCGGCGATCGACTTCGAGTGGGAGGCCACCGACACCGTCGAATACGACCTCCATTCCCACCCCTTCGAAGGCGGCACCGAGCTGACCGAAAGCTACGCGGTCGACGACGGGCAGCGGATGCAGGGACGCTACGTCGCCCCCTTCACCGGGCTGCACGGCTGGTACTGGCAGAATCGGAATCTCGAAGACCTGACCGTTACCCTGCGCGCGGCCGGGCCGATCGGGGGATCGACGGTGTTCGAGATGGGGAGCCCGACCGAGCGGCCGCTTTCGCCGCCCGAATAGCCGGTCCAAAAACCGGATTTTGTCAACCTCGGGCCGATTCCGCGCTTGTTGCCGCGGCGCGTTCTCGGCTAGGCTGCTTTCTCGCCCGTCTGGACGGGTTCAACGAGACAAGTAGGGGATTGGGAGTGGACAACCTCACGCGCGCGCGTTCGCATCGGCGCAGGATCCTGGGCCGGCTGGCCCGCTTTGCGTTTCCGGTGTCGGTCGCGCTGGTCTCGGCCTCCGCCGGTGCGCAGAGCGCGAACGCCCCCGCCGTCGCGCCCAGCACCGCGCTCCCGTCCGAGAACTTCGACTACCGCGGCTGGGACGCTTATCTCGGCGGCTCCGAATCCTCGCAGTATTCGGCGCTGACGCAGATCGACAAGGACAACGTCGGCCAGCTCCAGGTCGCCTGGACTTACGAGAGCGGACCCGGCCAGCCGCCGCAGTTCAATCCGATCGTCGCCGACGGCAAGATGTTCGTGCTGCGCGGCGACGGCAAGATCGCCGCGCTGGATCCGGCGACCGGACAGGAGCTGTGGCAGAGCGAGACGACCGGCCGGATCGGCGTGCGCGGCATCAACTACTGGCAAAGCGCCGATGGCGCTGACCGCCGCCTGGTGTTCCTCAACGACGGCCTGGCGCGCGCGATCGACACGCGCAACGGCAAGTATATCGAGAACTTCAGCATCGACATGCGCGAGGCGCTGCCCGAGGGCTCGGCCACGCCGCCGCGGCCGCTGATGACCAACAACCCGGGTCGGATCTTCGAGGATACCTACATCGTCTCGCTGCCCGCGGGTGCGTATGACTACCCCTCCTCGCCGGCCGACATCCAGGCCTACGACATCCGCACCGGGGAATTGAAGTGGGTGTTCCACGTCGTGCCGCGAATCGGCGAGTTCGGCTCCGACACCTGGCCGGAGAAGGACCGCGAGAAGTTCGGCGGCGTGCACAACTGGTCGGAATCGACGATCGATCCCGAGCTCGGCATCGCCTTCATCCCGACCGGCACCGCGCGCTACGACTTCTACGGCGGCAACCGCGAAGGCGACAACCTGTTCGCCAATTCGCTGGTCGCGCTCGATGCCCGCACCGGTGAGCGGCTGTGGCATTTCCAGACGATCCACCACGACCTGTGGGACTTCGACCTGCCCGCCGCGCCCAAGCTGATGACGATTACCAAGGACGGCAAGAAGATCCCGATCGTGGTGCTCGCGTCCAAGACGGGCTTCATCTACGCCTTCGACCGCCGCACCGGCGAGCCGATCTGGCCGATCGAGGAGCGCCCGGTGCCGGCGTCCGACGTGCCCGGCGAGAAGGCCAGCCCGACGCAGCCGTTCCCGACCTGGCCGGAACCGTTCGCCCGCCAGAGCTTCACCGAGGCCGACATCAATCCGTACCTGCCCGAAGCCGACAAGGAGGCCTTGCGCCAGGTCCTGCGCGAGAGCCGCAACGAGGGGCTCTACACTCCGCCGAGCCTGCGCGGCACGGTGTCGATGCCCGGCCACAACGGCGGCACCAACTGGGGCAACGCCGCGGCGGACCCGCTGAACCAGCGCTTCTTCGTGGTCAGCCGCGAGATCCCGGTGATCATCAAGCTCAACGAGCTTCCCAACGAGGAAGCCCTGGCGCGGGCGCGCGAGCGGATGCCCAACGGCAGCGCCGATACCTACCCCTACACCTCGCCGGTCAACTTCCTGCTGCAGTCGAACGGCATGGTCGCGATCAAGCCGCCGTTCTCGTTCCTGACCGCCTACGACATGAACACCGGCAACATCATCTGGCGCATTCCAAACGGTACGGTCACCCCGCTCGAGGAGCAGGGCGTGGCCGACGTCGGCGCGCAGGCCTCGCGCGGCGGCCCGGTGGCCACGGCAAGCGGGCTGCTGTTCGTCGGCACCGCGACCGACCGCACCTTCCGCGCCCGCGACGCGGCGACCGGCGCCGAGTTGTGGGAGCACGAGCTCGACGCCGCGACCGAAGGCGTGCCGGCGGTCTACGAAGCCGGCGGGCGGCAATACGTGACCATCCCGGTCGGCGGCGTCGGCCACTTCGCCAACAACCTCGGCCTTGGCGAGCCGGGACCGAGCAAATACGTGACGTTCGCGCTGCCGGCCGGGGCGCGGTAATGAAGCGCCTGTTCGCCTCGCTCCTGGCCGCTTCGCTGCTGGTAGCGCCCGCCGCCGCGCAGGACGCGGACCTGACGGTCGTGCCCCCGGTTCCGACCGGCTACGCGGCCAGGCAGACGTCGTGGGGCGAACCTGACTTCCGCGGCGGCTGGCCAATCGACCACCTGAACGGCCGCACGCCGCTGCAGCGCGATCCGGCGCACGGCAACCGCGCGTTCCTGACCGAGGAGGAGTTCGCCCAGCGCGACGAGGCGGTGCAGGCGCTCGCCAGGCGCTACGAGAACGAGGACAGCCAGGGGACGATGGGCATCGGCCACTGGGCCGAGGTCGCCAACGCCAACCGCCGCACGAGCTGGATCATCTCTCCCGCCAACGGGCGGCTTCCCGAGTACACCGCCGAAGGCCGGCGCCTCGCCGGCGAGATGCGCTCGACCTGGCGGCGCGGCCAGCCGTTCGATACCTGGCTCGATTTCGACAGCTGGGACCGCTGCATCACGCGCGGGCTGCCGGCCTCGATGTTCCCGTTCATGTACAACAACGGGATGCGCATCTTCCAGTCGCCCGGCGTGGTCGCGCTGCAGATGGAGATGGTCCACGAAACGCGCCTGATCCCGACGGACGGCCGCCCGGCGATCCCGGTGCAGATCCAGAACTGGATGGGAGAGAGCCGCGGCCACTGGGAGAACGGCAACACGCTGGTGGTCACGACCACCAACCTCAAGACCGGCCCTTCGGCGACCAACATCGGCACGACCGGCTCGCCGCCCGAGAACGACACTCCGGTGAGCGAACAGGCCAGGCTGACCGAGCGCTTCACGATGACCGGGCCGGACACCATCGTCTACGAATTCACCTGGGAGGACCCGGTGGTGTTCACTCAGCCCTGGACCGCGCGGCTCGACTGGGTGCGCGACGACGACTTCGGCATCTACGAATACGCCTGCCACGAAGGCAACGTGCAGATCCGTAATTTCGTCACCGCCAGCCGCGCCGAGCGCGCCGAGGCCGCGCAAGGCGGCAGCCGCTGACGGTTACACATTTTGACAAGTTAGTGGTTTGAATTTGGACAACCGCGAGTGCACAGTCCCGCAAAATTCAGGAGAGGCCGATGATTCCGCTCAACACCCTTCGTTCCACCGTGGCGGGCGCTTTGCTCGCGGCGGTCAGCCTGACGTCGCTCGGGGCCGTCCCCGCCGCCGCCCAGCCAGTGCCGGATGACCTCACGGTCATGCCGCCGGTGCCGACCGACTACCAGCCGCAACGCACCGCGTGGGGCGATCCCGACCTGCGCGGCACCTGGCCGATCGACAACATCGCCAGCCTGCCGATGAACCGGCCCGCCAGCTTCGGCGATCGCTACTGGCTGACCGACGAGGAATTCGCCGCTCGCCAGCAGCAGATGGAGCGTTCCGCCCAGGCCTACGACGCCGAGGACCGCGCCGACCGCATCGGGATGGGTCACTGGGTCGAATCCAACTCGTCGGGCCGCCGCACCTCGCTGCTGGTCGAGCCGGCAACGGGCCAGCTGCCGCCGATGACCCCGCAGGCCGAAGCGCTCTACCGCGCCGGGCGCTCGAGCTGGACGCCGAACACCAAGTACAACTGGGTGACCGATTTCGATATCTGGGATCGCTGCGTCAGCCGCGGCTTCCCGGCCTCGATGCTGCCGTTCCGCTACAACAACGGCATCCGCGTTTACCAGGCGCCTGGCTACGTCACGATCGCGCTAGAGATGCTCGGCACCCGCGTGATCCCGATCCGCACCGGCAACCCGCAGCACTGGCCCGAAGCGGTCGAGACCTATCTCGGCAACAGCGTCGGCCACTGGGAGGGCAACACGTTGGTGATCGAGACCACCAACCTCAAGACCGGTGACAGCGCGACGACCAACTCGTTTGCCCGCAACGGCTCGCCGCTCAACATGGCGACGATGGGCGTGCCGCCGTGGAACACGATCCCCACCAGCGAGAAGTCGAAGGTGATCGAGCGGCTGACCCCGACCGGTCCGAACTCGATCGTCTACGAGATGACCTACTCCGATCCGGAGGTCTTCACCGCCCCGTTCACCGCGCGCCTCGACTGGACGCGCAACGACGAATACGAATTCTTCGAATACGCTTGCCACGAAGGCAACGTGCAGGTGCGCAACTACATCACCGCGTCGCGCGCCGGCGAGCTCCAGGAAGCTTCGGACGCGGACCTGGCGGCCGAAGCGGGCGGCAGCCGCTAACCTGCCCGCGGGGGAGGTCGCAGCGGACGATGTCGCACCAGTGCAAGACACGCCCCGCAGCGCTGCCGGCCTGGCCGGTGGCGCTCGCGGGGTGCCGGCGCCTGCCGAGCGCGGGTTTCTCAATCAGGAATAGCCCATGACCATGACCCTCATGTTCCGCACCGCGATCGCCTGCGCCCTGATGGCGACCTCGACGTCCGCCTGCGCCCAGGCCGGCGGGGGGGCGAACTCGGCCTCGGCGGCCGCTGTCGGCACCTCCGCTCCGGTCCGCACCCAGCAGGGCATGGTCCAGGGCGCGCCCGGCAAGGTGGAGGGGGTGACCGTGTTCAAGGGCATTCCGTTCGCGGCCGCCCCGGTCGGCGATCTGCGCTGGGCCCAGCCTGCCCCTCCGCCCGCGTGGAGCGGCGTGCGCGATGCGAGCCGGTACGGCGACGTCTGCGTGCAGAACCCGGCACCGACACGGTTTCCGCCCAACGCGGCGACCGACACCGAGAACTTCACCGGGATGAGCGAGGACTGCCTCAACCTCAACATCTGGACCCCGGCCAAGCGCGCCGGAGAGAACCTGCCGGTGATGGTCTGGCTCTACGGCGGCGCCTACAACGAAGGCGGCGGCAACGCCCCCTTCAGCGAAGGCGACAACCTCGCCGCCAAGGGTGTGGTCATGGTCACCTTCAACTACCGGGTCGGCCCGTTCGGGTTCTTCTCGCACCCCGAGCTGACCGCCGAAGGCGGCGGCGGCGCGGGCAACCAGGCGCTCGGCGATTCGATCGCGGTGTTCAAGTGGCTCAAGGCCAATGTCGCGGCGTTCGGCGGCGATCCGAACAACATCACGCTGTTCGGCGAAAGCGCCGGAGCGGCGATGAACGGCGGACTGGTCGGTGCGGCCGGCGCGCGCGGCACGTTCGAGCGCGCGATCGCCCAGAGCGGTGCGTGGATGGGCCTCGGCATCGGCACGATGCTGCCGAACCACGTCCCCGGCGCCACGCTGCCGCCTCCGCCGCCGGCGGGTACGCCCGCGCCGGCACCGGGTCCGGGCGGCCCCGGAGGGTTCGGCAACCAGCCCCCCTCCGCAGAACTTCGCGGCCTCGCGAACGCACGCCAGGCCGGCGCCGAGACGCTCGCAGCCCTGCGCGCGCTGCCGGCGGCGGAAGTGCAGACCAAGCTGCGCGGTCAAGGCATGATCATCGACGGCAGGATCATCACCGAGGACCTCTCGATCACCTTCGAGAACGGCCGCCAGAACCCGGTCGACGTGCTGGTCGGCTCGAACGCCGACGAAGGTTCGTTCGCCGCGGGCCCGCCGACGACGGCGGAAGCGTGGCGCAACGGCGCCGGGCAGCGCTGGGGCTCCGCCGCGGAACTCGGCCTCGCCGCCTATCCGGCCGCGACCGACGCCGAGGCCCAGGCCCAGGCGCCGCAGCCGTTCACCGACACGCTGAGCTGGCACATGCGCCTGTTCGCCGAGAAGCAGGCCCAGATCGGGCAGGATTCGTGGCACTACTTCTTCACCCACGACCCCCTCTACGACGAAGGCCAGCGCGATCTCGGCTCCGCCCACACCGGCGAGATCCCCTACGTGTTCGACAACCTGTGTGCGCCGCGCACTTTCCCCGGGGGATCTTCGGTCGAGCTGATGTGCCGCAACCCCCGCGAGGAAGGCTTCGCCGACCAAATCTCGCAGTACTTCGTCAACTTCGCCCGCACCGGCAATCCCAACGGCAATGGCCTGCCGCAGTGGCCGGCAACGAAAGACCTCGGGCCGAACGAAACCATGATCCTGGACGCCGACGGCTCCGGGAAGGGCCCGTGGATCGGCACGGCGAAGGACCGGCTCTACACCGCGATCTACCAGGAGCGCGTTGCTCGGGCGCTCGGGATCGAGACGGCGGCCGGCGGAGACTAATCGCTCCCCTTTCCTCGCTTCGCTCCTCGCACCGACAAGTGTAGAGAGGTGCCGATAAGCCGAGGGAGAGGACGGATTATGAGGGCAACCAGGGCGCGCTCGCTGCTGCTGCGGTCAGGCGCGATCGCCGGCCTGCTCGGCGGCGCCACGATGGCGTTGGCGCAAGCCGTCGCGCCGCCCGCCGCTTCCGACTTCGCGGCGCAAGTCGAGCGGGGCCGCGCGGCCTATGCCCAGCACTGCGCCGCCTGCCACGGGGCGGACCTGGTCGACGGGCAGTTCGCCCCGGCGCTCAAGGGCCGCGCATTCCTGCTCAAATGGGGGGAGGCGCCGCTCGGCGAGCTGTTCGATTATGTGCACCGCTCGATGCCGCCCGCCAACGTCGGCGGACTGCCAGACGAGACCTATGCCGCGCTCGCCGCGCTCATTCTCAGCGAGAATGGCGGCGGCAACGCCGCTCCGCTGACGGCAAACCCTGCGCAGCTCGCGTTCATCGCGCTGCCCGCCGCGCCCCCCCCGCCGGTGCGGCCCGAAGCAGGCGTCGGCGGCCTATCACCGCGCCACCCGCTGCCGCCGGGACCGGAAATTCCCGACCGCTTCGCCAACTACACGCCGGTCACCCAGGCGATGCTCACGAACCCCGCGCCGGAGAACTGGCTGACCTGGCGCCGCGCGCACAACGGCCAGGGCTATTCGCCGCTGCGGCAGATCGATACGGGCAACGTCGACGAGCTGCGGATCGCCTGGGCGCAGGCGCTGCCGCCCGGCGTCAACATGAACGAGCCGCTGGTGCGCGACGGGGTGCTCTACGTGTTCGGATACGGCGACAGCGTGCACGCCTTCGATGCCGCGACCGGCCGCTCGCTGTGGACCTACCAGCGGCGCCTTCCGGAAGGCACGCCGCTCAATTCCCGCAAGACGATCGCGCTGTGGAGCGACAAGGTCTACACCGCGACTTCGGACAACCACATGGTCGCGCTCGACGCGCGCACCGGACGGCCGGTGTGGGACGTGCCGCTGACCGACCGGCCCGGGATGCGCATCCCCGGCGGGCCGCTCGCCGCCGAAGGCGTCATCATGCAGGGCTTCGCCGCGACGCGCACGCCC
>Ga0307505_10000567_pt1 | contig 39437 bp, 38 predicted proteins | sample 23_S_MG_FD_202183 | JGI IMG/M metagenome (GOLD analysis project Ga0307505, IMG submission 202183) | Soil microbial communities from Populus trichocarpa stands in riparian zone in the Pacific Northwest, United States - 23_S | ecosystem: Environmental > Terrestrial > Soil > Riparian zone > Trees...
CGTGGCGGGCGGTTTGTTCGTCCTACCGGGATTTATCGCGATTCTGGGCCTCAGCATCGTGTACGCCGTGTTTCAGAACGCGGCACCGGTGGAGGCGGTATTCTTCGGGGTGAAGGCGGCGGTGTTGGCGGTGGTCGTCCAGGCGGTGCTTCGCATCGGTGGTCGGGTCCTGAAGAACCGAGTGATGTTGGGCATCGCGGCAACCGCGTTCGTCGCGATCCATTTCTTCCAGGCTCCCTTTCCGCTCATCATCGCCTGTGCCGCGACCATCGGATTGGTCGGCAGCCGGTTGGATCCGGGTTCCTTCGCGAATCTCGCGGGACATGCTGAGCGATCGCGAGATGAGGAAGCGGCGAGCCCGTTCGCGGATGCTCTCGACGCGTCGCCGCCGACCCATACGTTGCCGTCGCTCGGGCGCGCTGTTCGCGTGGTCGGCGTCTGCGCGATCTTGTGGGGCGCGCCGGTGGTCGCGCTCGTCGCTTTGCTCGGCAAAGACAGCGTCCACACCCAGTTGAGCGTGTTCTTCAGCAAGGTGGCGGTGGTTACCTTTGGTGGAGCGTATGCGGTGCTGTCCTACGTCGCCCAACAGGCTGTCGAGCGCTTTGGGTGGCTCGCGCCCGGCGAGATGCTCGACGGCCTCGGCATGGCGGAGTCGACTCCGGGGCCGCTGATCATGGTCGTTCAGTTCGTCGGATTCATGGGCGCGTATCGCCACCCTGGGGGGCTCGATCCGGTTCTCGCAGGCGTGGCGGGCTCCGTCATCACCACATGGGTCACGTTCGTCCCATGTTTCATGTTCATCTTTCTCGGCGCTCCGTTCATCGAGTCGCTGCGCGGCCTGCGTTGGCTCGATGCGGCGCTGTCGACGATTACGGCCGCGGTCGTCGGCGTGGTGTTGAACCTCGCGGTATGGTTCGCGCTGCACAATCTATTCGCCGACGTCCACGAATACTCGTTGGGCTTGGCGCGCGTGTTGATTCCCGACGTGGCGACGCTCGACATCGCCGCGTTGGGACTGACCTTGGGAGCGTTCGTCGCGATGTTCCGGTTCCACGTCGGAATGTTGGCGACGCTCGCCCTCAGCGCGCTAGCCGGGGCCGTGATTCGATTGGTTCCGATCTGAGCGCAACTTCCTGTGGGGAACGCTTCCCGGGATCAGTCGTAGGTGATCGCGACGGTCTCGGACCCACTGGCGGGCAGGGAGATTCGTTGCTCCCGCACACCGAGCGTTTCGTGCCATGTGCCGATGACGTAGTCGCCCGGGGGCACGTTGCTCAGTCGCACCGCGCCATCCGCGGTGGTGATTCCGAAGTAGGGATGCGCGAGGATCGACACGTACGCTTTCATCCACGGGTGGACGTCGCAGCCGACGCGGATGCCGATCTCCGGCTGGTCGAAGAAGAGGGTCCGGGTGGACCGCGGGCGACTCATCATGAAGTTCCACGCGTCGACCGTCGTGGGTCTGCCACGGACGTTGTGGGCCTCCGGGTCGCTGTTGAGGAACTGCAGGGGTTGCCCGACGCGCAGGGCGCTGATGCGAGGTTCGTACAAACAACCGCGCTGGTTGATCACCACGGGTTCGGTGGGGAAGGTAAACGCTCGCCCCTCGAGTCCGCTCTTGATGTACACGAGCGCGCCGGCCAGTTTGCCGTCGACGACCTGAACCGGTTGGTCGAACACCGGCTCGGTGTGCTGCTCGGCGCAACGACCCGCCGAACCCATGTTGATCTCCACGGGCTTCGGGATCTCGCCGGTGTACGTGAGAGTGACGGCGACCTCGCCGGCGGTGGCTGAATCGACCGGTGTCACGACCGGCTGCGGCGGCGGCCCCTGTGGGTCCGAGCAACCGCAGATCGCGACGACGGCCAAGAGAGCTGCGAGCGATAGGGTCTTGTTCCTTCGAATGTGGGTCACGCTTCCTCCACTGCGATGGCGCTCAGCGATACCATGAGCCGAGGGGGCTGTCAGGACGGTCGCGGCTCGCGGTATAGTCTCGGACATGCGTCGTGAAGACGACTCCGAGAGCACCGCGGAACCGCGCCAGGCCGAGCTGGAACGAAAGGTGGCCGCGCTGCCGGTTCGGCCCGGGGTGTACCTCCTCAAGGATCGCAATGGGAAGGTGATCTACGTCGGCAAGGCGAAGAGCCTCCGATCACGGGTCCGGACGTACTTTCGCGGTGGCGACGGGCGGTTCCAGGTTGCCTACTTGATGGCCCATGTCGAAACGTTCGAGACGCTGGTCACCAATACCGAGAAGGAAGCGCTGATTCTCGAGAACAATCTGATCAAGCAGTACAAACCTCGATACAACATCGTCCTGAAAGACGACAAATCGTACGTGAGTGTGAAGGTGACACTGCAGGACGACTGGCCGCGCGTGTTGGTGACGCGGAAGATTCGCCAAGACGGTTCTCGTTACTTCGGCCCGTTTCATTCCGCCCAGAGCGTGCGGGAGACGATCGACACGATCCGCCGCGTGATCCCTCTGCGAACGTGCAGTGACGGCGTCTTCCGCAATCGTTCCCGCCCATGTCTCGAGTACCAGATCAAGCGCTGTCTGGCGCCGTGTTGTCTACCGGTCGACCGGGAGGTGTACGAGGGCCACCTGCGCGAGGCGATGATGCTGATGTCGGGTAAACGGGTGCAGCTGATCGACCGCATCCGGGAGGACATGGCGACCGCCGCCGAAGCGGAGCGATTCGAAGAGGCGGCGCGCCTGCGCGACCGACTGCGCGCCATCGAGAAGACGCAGGAGCGCCAACAGGTGGTCGCGCATGGCGGTGGCGACCAGGACATCGTCGCGTTCTACCGCGAGGCGGCGCACTGTGAGGTGCAGATTCTGTTTGTCCGCAACGGCAAGCTGACCGGTCATCAGAGCTTCGCCCTCGAGGGGTGCGAACTGCCGGACGACGAGCTGCTCGCCGCCGTCTTGACGCAGTACTACCAGGGCGAGCGATACATTCCGGACGAAGTGGTGATCCCCATCGATCTGGAGGATCGCGATGTTCGTGCCGAGGTACTATCCGAGCGGCGCGGCCGCAAAGTCGAGGTGGTGTGGCCGCAGCGCGGCGATCGCCTGCGGTTGCTCGCGATGGCGACGGAGAATGCGCAGCACGGGTTTCGCGACCGGCGCGATGGCGAGAACCAATATGAACAGGTGAGCCTCGAGCTGCAGCGGCGGTTGCACCTGCGCAACGCGCCGAAGCGCATCGAGTGCTTCGACATCTCCAACTTCCAGGGCGGGTTTGCCGTCGGCTCGATGGTCACGTTTGACGAGGGGGTGCCGGACAACGCGCGCTACCGCCGCTTTCGAATCAAGACGTTCGAAGGGCAGGACGATTTCCGGTCGATGTTCGAAGTGCTCGGACGGCGCTTCCGCCGCGCGCTGGAGACCGGTGACCTGCCTGATCTTCTGGTCGTCGACGGCGGCCGGGGGCAGTTGAACGTCGCCGTGCAGGTGTTGCGCGACCTCGGCATCGATTCGCTCGACGTGGTGGGACTGGCGAAGTCGCGTGTGACCCGCGCTGCCCGTGAGACCGAGATCGAGCGAAGCGACGAGCGCGTGTTTCTTCCGGGGCGGGTCAATCCGGTCGTGCTGCGGCGCAATTCGAACGCGCTGTTCGTCTTGCAGCGGGTGCGGGACGAGGCGCACCGATTCGCGATCACCTATCATCGCGCCCTGCGAGGGCGTGAACGCCTCCATTCGGCTTTGGACGACATTCCCGGAATCGGAGCGGAGCGTAAGCGAAAGTTGTTGAGAGCATTCGGCAGCCTCAAGCGATTGCGCCAGGCCACCGCCGAAGAGATCGCGGCCGTCCCGGGGATCCCGGTTCGACTCGCTCAGGAGATCTGGCGCGGACTCGCCGAGGCGGCGAACCAGCCGGCTGCCGCCGCTCGAACCGGTCGCCTCGTCTTGGTGCCGCGCGACGGAACGACGCCATCGGAATCTGCCCCGGAAGATGAGAGCGGTGCTGATCCGCGTTGACACCCGTGGCTCGCTGGAATAGCGAGGTAAAGGGACTTGGCGGAGTGGAACGCTCGCTGCGCGCGCGCAGCGCATCGCATACGGCGGCACGCACGGGCCGCCCCGGGAGTGTGGACGGCTATTGATGAATCCTAGTTTCAAGGAGATGATGAACGAGGTCGTCTCCTACGGCAGTTGTTGTGAGTGCGGCTCGTGCGTTCTCGTATGTCCGCACAACGTCATCGATTATATCGATGGCAAACCGAAGCAGGTCGCCAAGAAGGGCGGTGTGTTCGACTTCTGCGGCATCAGCGAGGGGATCGGCTGCGACGTGTGCGCTCAGGTGTGCCCGCGGCTTGGCGAGCGCGAGCACCAGTTGGCCGACGCCGTGTTCGGGGACGGCGGCGGGGATGATTACCGAGGCATGTTCGGTACCTACCGCCGAGTCGTCGCGGCGCGCTGCACCGACCCGGAGGTGCTTGCGCGATGTGAAGACGGCGGCGTCGTCACGGGTCTTCTTGCTTGGGCCCGGCGAAACGACGTGATCGACGGCGCGGTGGTGTCGACCGTCGATCCGACCGAGCCCTGTGCGCCGCGTCCGCGCGCGGTGACCTCGGTCGAGGAGATCCTCGCCAGTGCGAGTTCCTGGTACACATACTGCCCGAACAATCTGGCGCTCGAAGAGGCGGAGAAGCTCGGGCTCGAGAAGGTCGCGTTCGTCGGGGTGCCGTGTCAGATCACCCCGATTCGAAAGATGCAGGTCGCCGACCCCGCGTACCTCGTGAACGGCCGCAAGAAGGACAAGCATATCGAACGGCAGACCCGTTTTTTGAAGGGCTTTGGCGAGCGGGTGAAGCTGAATATCGGCTTGTTGTGTTCCGAGGTGTTCACCTTCGATGGCCTGATGCGCGACGTCGTCGAGGGCGAGATGGCAATCCCGTTGACCGAGATCAAAAAGTTCAACGTCAAGGGCAAGGTATTGATCTACAAGCACGACGGTGACGTGGTCGAGATGAATCTCAAGGAAGCCCAGGAGCACGCGCGTCCGGAGTGTCACCACTGCGCGGACTTCAGCGCCGAGTTGGCGGACATTTCGTGTGGCGGGGTTGGCGCCATGGATTGGACCATCGTTGTTCTGCGCAGTCGGTTGGGCGAGGAACTGTTCGATCGGGCGGTTGCGGATGGCGTGTTCGAAGTGCGACCGATGGATGGGTTCGAAACGTCGATGAAAGTCCTGTTGCGATTGGCGCGAAAGCAGCGCCAGCGGGTGCCGACGCCGCCGGGGCGCGAGGATACGTTCGTGCGACCGGTTGGATTTCTCAACCCCCATTGAGTCGGTCGAGACCGAGCGTCATGGCACAACCCAATGAGCCGCCGGGGGGGATGTTGGAGCGGCTTCCCCCATCCTATCTGGAGCGGCTGGTCGAGAGCTCGAGCGATATCGTCATCGCGGTCGATCGCAGGGGCTCGATCATCTACTACAACGACGGCGCGGAGAAGAATCTCGGCTACTCCGCCGCGGAGGTTCTCGGCAAGCACGTCGACCTTCTCTACCCGTCGTCGGCCGAGGCGCGCCGGGTCATGGAGGCGATGCGAAGTGACGACTTCGGCGGGCCCGGGAAGGTCAAGAATTTCGAGACGCGTTTCCGCAATCGCTGGCACGAAGAGCTCCCGGTCGCGATTTCGGGCGCGATCCTGCACGACGAGAACGGCCTCGACATCGGCTCGATCGGCTTCGCGAAGGATATCCGCGAGATCCGGCGCAAAGATCGACTGGCCACGCTCGGCGAGGTGGCGGTCGCGCTTTGCCACGAGATCAACAGCCCACTGGAGGTGATTCTCAACGAGGTGGAGTTGCTGCAGGCGTTCGTTCGCAAGAGCGCGACCGATGCGGAGGCGGTGGTCGAGGAGGAGCGGTTGGACGCCGTGCGCCGCGAGGTGTTGGTCATCCAGGCGATCGTCAATCGGCTCGTGGTGATGTCCCGCGACGGGGTTTACGGCACGCGCGAGTACCTCGAAGGGCAGCAGATGGCGGACGTAAAGCCCGAGCGCGAGCGTCGCGATGTGGTGGCGGCGGACGGTCTGCGCGGATTGAGGATCCTCGTCGTCGACGATGATCTCGGCGTGTGTCGATCGCTGCGCGACCTGCTCGTCGCCGAGGGCTGCGAGGTGCACGTGGCCACCGACGGACTGCGCGCGCTCGAAACCATCGAGAGCACCGCCATCGACATCGTCGTCAGCGACGTGGTGATGCCCGATCTCGACGGCTACGACTTGTTCATGGAGATCCGGCGACGGGGTTCGATCCCGGTGATCTTGATGACCGGCTACTATTACGACCGCGACCACGTGATCAAGCGTAGTCGCCTCGAGGGACTCGAGAGCGTGATCTTCAAGAAGCCGGTCGCGCCGGCACGGTTGAAGCAGAAGATCCTGGAACAGACAGGCCGCGCCCCGGCCCCCGCGGACGGCTGAGCGAGCCGATCGGAGCCTCACTCCCTGTCGTCGAAGTCGTCGTACTCTTCATCCGAGTATTCCGGGTCGTCGTCGGCATCGGCTCCATATTCGTCCACGTCCGGGTCGTCCCTCCTCGCGCCGGCCGCACGCTGGGTAGGCGTCGGTGCCGGGAGCACCCTCATGTCGAAGCGTTCGCCGTCGCTCTCGAAGGTGGCCCAGTTCGGCCCAACCGCGATGAGCTTGCCGATGTCCGGGACGTCCGCGTCGATGGCGTATAGATCGTTGCGTCCATCGGGAGCTTCGATGATCGCGTAACGACGGTCGCCGACGACCGTGCCGGCCAGGCGGTAGGCCGGGTCCGAGGGGCCCGCGACCGTCGGGGTGTCCGCGGGCACCGGGGTGGGCACGGCCGGTACGGTCGGCACCGGCGTCGGCGGCACCGGCGCGCCCGAACCGCGCGCGAGCATCCACGTCACGACGACGGCGAGGAGCAGCAGTATCAAAGCGGGAAGAATGCGGATCATTGGATTGTAACGCCAGATCGTACGGAAGTCGGGAGCCCACGTCGAGAGATCGCGACGAAGGCCCCAGGCGATCCAACGGCGGCGTTGACACGCCCACGCCTGGCGAGCGATGTCACCACCGGGAGGTGTGGTTGTGGCGAGGTCTCATCGGTTGGCGGCACGGCGCCGGGTCCTGCTGAGGGTGGAGCGAGCGCTATGGGAACGCGGCATCGTCCGCATTTGTGGGGTCGACGAGGTTGGTGTCGGTCCTCTGGCGGGGCCGCTGGTGGCGGCGGCAGTCGTACTCCCGCGCGAATTCGAGGTGCGCGGTATCGACGACTCGAAGAAGCTTTCCTCGATCGTGCGGACCGCGTTGGCGGTCCAGATCCGGTCGCGCGCCGTCGATTGGGCGATCGGGATCGTCTCGGCGGCCGAGGTCGATCAATTGAATCCCTACCGCGGCGCCTTGGAGGCGATGCGCCGGGCCGTGCTCCAACTCGCGATGGCCCCCGATGAACTTCTGGTCGACGCGCGCACCATACCGGGTGTGTCGGTGCCGCAGCAGTCTTTGGTGAAGGGTGATGCGCGCAGCTACTCGATCGCGGCCGCTTCCATCGTCGCCAAGGACTACCGCGACGACTTGATGCGGCAGTTCGACCGCGAGTATCCGCAGTACGGCTTCGGCAGCCACATGGGTTACGGTACGCGCGCCCACCTCGAGGCGCTGCGTCGGTACGGCCCCTGTCCGGAACACCGCCGATCCTTCGCGCCCGTGCGGCATTCGCTCGCGCCGGGCTCCCGTTAGCAACCCGCCTGATCTCGTCGGCGTCTCGGAGTCGCGCGCCAGCAGAGGATCGGGTAGGGTCGAGCACTCATGACAATCGAGATTCGCATGCCCAAGCTGAGCGATCAGATGGAAGAGGGCACCGTGATTCGCTGGATCGTCAGTGCGGGCCAGACGGTCGCACAGGGCGATCCGATCGCCGAGGTCGAGACGGACAAGGCGAACGTCGAGATCGAGGCGGAACAGGCGGGGGTGGTCGACGAGATCGTCGTCCAGGAAGGCGGGGCGGCGGCCGTGGGCGCGGTCATCGCGCGCCTTTCCGAGGGCGAAGGTCGTGCACCAGCGACCAGTGATGCCGAAGAGAAGCCACCGGACGCGCCGAAGAAGGCGAGTCGCGAACCGTCTGAAGAGGGCGCGACGCGCCCCGACGCGGAGCCGAGCGCTGTCGAACCCGAGCCCGAGCCCCGCGTTTCGGAACCGGCGTCGAGATCCGCGTCGCGCGGGGCGCCGCTCGCATCCCCGGTGGCGCGCGACCTCGCCGAAGCCCGCGGCGTCGACATGTCGACGCTGAAGGGCAGCGGGCCGGGTGGACGTATCGTCAAGCGCGATGTGGAAGAGGCAGCCGGCGGCGCCGAGCGGGCGGCGTCGCCAGCCGCCGACGAGGGTGTCAAACCGGCAGAGCCTACGACTTCGACACCGAGCAGATCGGCGGAAGGCGAAGGGATGTCGCGGATGCGGCGCACCATCGCCGCGCGCATGGAAAAGGCCAAACGCGAGATTCCCCATTTCTACGTGCGCTCCGAGATCGACCTGAGCGAAGCGATGCGGCTCTACGAGGTGATTCGTGCGGAGGAGGTGGTTCCGGGTCTGACGGTCACGCACATCCTGCTGCGCGCGTTGGCGCGGACGCTGCCGCGGCATCCTCGGATCAACGCCCTCTGGGTCGATGATTCGATCCAACTGGTCGACGACATCAACATCGGCATCGCGGTCGCGCTCGACGACGGGTTGCTGGTGCCGGTGATCAAACGGGCGCAGACCTTGAGCCTGCGCGAGTTGGTTGCTCAAGCCCGGGCGCTGACCGAGAGGGCGCGCGCCAACAAGCCCCAAGCCGACGATCTCGTGGGCGCCAGTATCAGCGTTTCCAACATCGGGATGCTCGATGTCGATGAACTGACGCCGATCATCAACGCGCCGCAAGCGGCGATTCTCGGCGTCGGCGCCGTCCGGGAACGTCCGGTTGTGCGCGATGGCGCGGTGGCGATCGGCAGGACGGCGATGTTCACGCTGGCCTGTGATCACAGGGTCGTCAACGGCATCGAAGCGGGCAGGTTTTTCGAGGAACTCAAACGCGTTCTCGAATCACCGATTTCGTTGGTTCTCGAGGCCGAGTAATGGAGTGCGGCGCGGCGATGGTTGAGCCCGAGCTGGCTCGAGTTCGCATTCGGCGGCTCGGCCGAGTGCCGTACGGCGATGCGATGCGTCTCCAGGATGCCGTGTTGAGTCGGGTGGTCGCCTCCGCCAGCGCCGTCGGGGAGGTTCTCGTCCTCGAGCACGACTCCGTGTACACGCTTGGGCGCGGCGCCGCCGAAGAGGATCTGATGGGGGCTCCGGAGCGACTGGGGATCTCCGTCCACCGCGTCGGGCGCGGTGGGGGTGCGACCTACCACGGGCCGGGACAGGTTGTTGCGTATCCGATCGTCCGGCTACCGGGCGCAGGGACGGACGTGCGAGGCTACGTGCGGCGACTCGAGCGCGCGCTGATCGCCACCTGTTCTCGGTGTGGCGTACAGGCCGACAGCAAGTCCGGCGAGATCGGGGTTTGGAGCAGCAGGGGAAAGATCGGCGCTGTCGGCATCGGGGTGAAGCGCGGGGTCGCCTTTCACGGCGTCTCGCTCAACGTATGCAACCGGCTCGACTACTTCGAGACGATCGTCCCCTGCCGTATGCCGGGCATGGCGGTGACCAGTCTCGAGCGGGAGAGCGGGGCCAAATTGTCGGTCGATGGGGTTGGCGAAATGTTGATCGAGGATCTTTGTCGGGAGCTCGAACTTTGTGAGGCGGTGGGGTCGCGATGACCGTTGCGCGACGGCACCCCGCCTGGATCAAGGTGCGTGCTCCGGGCGGCGGGGATTACGCGGCGACCAAGGCCACGATTCGCGATCTCGAGCTACATACCGTCTGCGAAGAAGCGCGCTGTCCGAATCTGGCGGAATGCTGGGCGCATCGAACTGCGACCTTCATGTTGATGGGCGACGTGTGCACGCGCAATTGCGGCTATTGCGCGGTCGCCCATGGCCGCCCGGCTCCGCTCGACGCGGCCGAACCGCTTCGCGTCGCCGAGGGCGCCGCGCGCCTGGGACTGCGACATGTCGTCATAACGTCGGTCGACCGCGACGACCTTCCCGACGGGGGCGCGGCGCACTTCGCGGCGACGGCGCGCGCGGTCAAGGATCGGCTGCCGGCGTGCACGCTCGAGGTCCTAACTCCGGATTTTCAGGGTGATGTTCGATCGGTGTACGTCGTCGTCGATGCGCCCGTCGACGTGTTCAATCACAACACGGAAACCGTTCCGCGCCTGTACAAGCGGTCACGGCCGGGTGGCAGGTATGATCGCACGTTGCGCGTTCTGGAGGAGGCGAAGCTCCGACGCCGGCCGATCCTGACCAAGACCGGCCTGATGCTCGGCCTCGGCGAAACCCACAGCGAGGTCGAAGAGGTCTTGCGCGATCTCGTCGACGTGGGCTGTGACATCGTCACTCTCGGGCAGTATCTCCAACCTACGCGGGCTCATCTACCGGTGGATCGCTACGTTGCGCCCGAGGAGTTCAACGAGTTGGGCGCGCTCGCGCGCGGCATGGGTTTTCGACACGTGGAATCCGGGCCGTTGGTGCGGAGCTCGTATCACGCGTGGGAACACGTCGCGGCGCCGCAACAAACTTCGGTGTGAGACACCGGTTTACACCGGGTGGGGTTTCTGCGATGTATGCCCGTGCTACCGTTGCCGGCCGCCGGGGTGGGGATTTTGGAGGCTACACGGTCTAGCTGGTGGTTTGTTTAGGAAAGGCGAATAGAGATGCGACTCTACGATTATCCGGACTGTCCCTTCGCTCAGAAGGTGCGCATCGTCCTCGCGGAAAAAGAACTCGAGTATGAAACAGTGTTCGTTGACCTCCGCCAGGGAGCCCAGCGCACGGCCGAGTTCTTGAAACTCAACCCCTACGGACGCGTTCCCGTTCTGGTGGACGAGGAAGTGGTGGTTTACGACTCGACGCTGATCAACGAGTATCTGGAAGACGAGTATCCGCATCCATCTCTGATGCCGTCGGATTCTGCGGGCCGAGCGCGAGTGCGCATTCTGGAAGACTTTTGCGACAACTCGTTCCTGCCATCGGCGGGCTTCGTACAGGCGGAGTTGGCGAAGGCGGAGGAGGATCAGGACGGGGACCGGCTGCAACGGTACCGCAAGGGATTGAGTGACGGGCTGGTCCGTCTGGAGGGTTTCTTGGCCGGGCGTGAGTTCCTTGCAACGGAGTTTTCCCTTGCCGACGTGGCGTTTGTACCCGCCGTGATGAATCTCGCGCGGTTGGGCGTCGAGGTCGACCCGCGTCTGCGCAATGTCGCCGGTTGGTTGGGGCGGTTGCGTCAGCGGCCCAGTGTCCAGGCTCTCGGCTTTTAGAGAGTCAGCCGCTGTATCCGCGCGGCGCCTCATAACGGGCTCGATCCGCAGTGCCGCCCGGCTGCGAGCATTGACCAGGGTGCGGCCGACGTGACCTCGGATGATGACGCGCTTCGCGATCGGATTCTCGAGTCGTACAAGGTCGTTTGCATCTGCAACAAGATCAAGAAGGGCACCATCGAGAAGGCTATCGCGAACGGAGCCAAGACTCTCGGCGACATCAAGAGGGTGACTCGGGCTGGATCTGGCCCGTGTGGAGTCGAGCGCGGCGGGGTGACGCGATGCACCCCCGTGTTGCGCGAGATGCTCGACAAGGCGAAGTGACGCTGGGCCCGTACCCACGGGCCAGTACTGGCGCGAAAGAGCGGAGATCGGCCGCTTCCACGCGCCTACCGGTGCGGGAGTGTTGACAGACCTTCGTGCACCGCCATAGTTGGACGAATTCTTAAACAGGAATAGTTCCTGGGGAAAAGCAGGAGGGATAGTACAATGGCGCAACTCAACGGATCCAAGACGCACGACAATCTGAAAGCGGCGTTCGCCGGCGAGTCACAGGCGAATCGACGCTACCTCTATTTCGCGCGGAGAGCGGATATCGAAGGGTACCCGGACGTGGGAGGACTGTTTCGCGACACTTCCGAAGCGGAGACCGGCCATGCTTTTGGTCACCTCGACTTTCTCCAACAGGTGGGCGACCCGTGTACGGCACTACCGATCGGCGACACCGAGAAGAACCTCAAGTCCGCCGTCGAAGGCGAGACGTACGAGTACACCCAAATGTATCCGGGATTCGCCAAGACCGCTCGCGACGAGGGATTCGACGAAGTGGCCGAATGGTTCGAGACTCTGGCGCGGGCTGAGAAGTCGCACGCCGGGCGTTTTCAGAAGGGGTTGGACGGGCTTAGCCTCTGAGCGCTCGCCTCCAACGGAACCGCGATCGGGTGGGTGGCGCGTGATTTGCGCCATCCACCCGGCGAAGTACAGGCGCGAATGTGATGAATCCCTCGATTCGACCGATGACCCTCGACGATGTCGTCGGCCCGGACCGTTACGAGAAGGCTCGTGACGAGATCCGCCGACGAACGATCGCTCTCAAGAAAAATCGCCGCGTCGCGGTCGGCGATCGGGTGACGTTCGTCTTCGAGAACCACGCAACGGTATTCTTCCAGGTGCACGAGATGCTCCGCGCTGAGCGGATCACAGACCTCGACGCGGTTCGTGACGAACTCGAGGTGTACAACGCGTTGCTTCCGGAGGCGGGGGGGCTCAGCGCCACGATGTTGATCGAGATCACGGATCAAGATCAGGTCGAGGAGCGGTTGCTGGAGCTGTTGGGAATCGACGAATGCGTCCGGCTCGATGTCGGCGATCGGTCGTATCCGGGTGAATTCGAACCCGGTCGAAGCCGCGAGGATCGACTGAGCGCGGTCCAGTACGTCCGCTTCCGCTTGGATGCCGCCGCCATCGCGGCGTTTGGCGATGAACGTGCCGAAATCTCGTTGCGCATCGAGCACGAGCGCTACCGCCACGCCACCCGGATCGAGGGCGAAACACGGCGCTCGCTCGCGACGGACCTCGTGTCGGGGTGATGAGGTCTCAGCGTGTGACCGCGCAACTCGAAGCTGTCCTTCGCGCTGTCGACGGAATGCGCGACCACCCGACGGCGCAACAGGTGTTCGACCGGGTACGCCGCGAGCTACCGCAAGTGAGTTTGGGAACGGTTTACCGAAATCTCGACAGGCTGACCCGCGAAGGACGGGTCCGCGTGCTCCGGCTCGACTCTGGAGCCGGGCATTACGATACGGTGGAACGACCGCACGATCACTTTGTCTGCGAGTGCTGTGGCGTCGTCATCGACGTCGAAGTCGTGAGTGCGGCACCGGGCCGCGACGTGGGGACCGAACGCAACAGAGTCCTCCGCCAGACGACGCAGTACTACGGATGGTGTGCCGGCTGCGTGGATCACCCGCCGAACTTCGCGCAGCGTGGACCGTTGGGAGCGGAATGAACTTGCCGGACGTCATCCCGTTGTTTCCGCTGCCGAACGTGGTGTTGTTTCCCGGGATAACACTGCCGCTGCATGTGTTCGAGCCGCGCTATCGAGACATGGTCCGAGACTGAGCGAAGCGCGATCCCAGCCTGATCGGGATGGTTCTGCTCCGCGGCGACTGGCGCGAACGCTACCACGACCGACCTGATCTCTGTTCGGTTGGCTGTGCCGGCGAGGTGGTGGAGGTCGAAACGCTGGAGGACGGTCGGTACAACATCGTCCTGCACGGGGTGCGTGAGTTTCAGATTCGGGACGAGGTGGGCGGCGAGTCCTACCGACAGGCGGCGGTGTCGTGGCGTGAGGCCGTGATCGACCCGATTTCCGACGAGCAACGCCGCGCGCTGCGAACCTTGGTGACGCGTCATCTTCGCGCGGCCGGAGGGGGCGGCGGCGAGCGGCCGTTCATCGATGATTCCGTGTCGGACGATCTGTTCGTCAACCTGGCCAGCGTCGCAACAGGACTCCCGGCGATGGAGCAGCAGGCTTTGCTGGAGTCGGTAGGGACCGGAGGTCGAGCGGCTCGGCTTCGCGAGCTCCTCGACTTTGCTTCGCACCCGTCCAGCCCGAGCGGCGGCGGGCTCCTACATTAGGCGGCTGCGCATCTCCACGATCGTGCGGATGCCGGCCGCCCTACCTTGATTCTCGGACCGGGGCTCGGGATAGTGCCGCCTTGGAGATCGACCATGAATCGCCGCCAGGAAATGAGCCTGTTGGAGAGGCTGTACGTGACGGAGATCCTACGCGGGCTCTTCGTCACCTGTTACCGATTCTGGCGCAACCTCTCGCTCCACGCGCTCCACGCGCTCGGGTTGTTTCGACACATCCGCGCCGCCGTAACGACGCAGTACCCGGACGAGTACAAGCAGTATCCGGACAACTATCGCGGCAGTCACCGACTGACCCTGAAAGAGGACAACTCGGTGCGCTGCACCGCGTGTTTTCTGTGCGCCACCGCCTGCCCGGCGAACTGCATCTTCATTGAAGCAGGGGAGCACCCGGATCCCGAGGTCGAGAAGTATCCTCTTCGGTACGAGATCGACACGTTGCGGTGTATCTACTGCGGGATGTGTGTCGAAGCGTGCCCGTGCGACGCGATCCGCATGGATACCTACGTCCACCCGAAAATCTGGGGTTTCAACCGGGCCGATTTCATCGAGACGAAGCCGACATTGATGGCACGGTCGACGGTCTTGGCGGAGCGAGGTCGCGACGCCCTCATGGAGGACATGATCGCGGACTACAAGCGTCAGGATGCGGAGGTCTGGGAGCGCGCGAAGGGTTGATCGGATGGGGAAGGTTACGATCCTGCTGATGTTGGCGTCGACCGTGGTGATTCTCGTCACCTTCGGAAAAGGGATGGGCATCCTGCGCGGCGGCGACATTGAGTCTCATCTCTACTGGGCAGGCGCGAGTTTGGTGACCGTTTTGGGGGCGAACATGATGGCGATGTTTCACGCCGCGCAGAGCGACCGCATCATTCGCGATCTACGCGAGCGAGTCGACGCCGGCGCCGGTGACGTGGATAGAGCCACGGTCCCGGCCCGTGATAGGGCGGAGACGCCACAGAGCGACGGAAGGGCGTAATATGGCCAAGACGATCAAAGAGCTGATGGATGAGGCCCGCGGAGTCGTCCCCGAGTGGACCGCCGACCAGGTCGCGAAGGTCCTGTCGAACGGCGCTCGTTATAAGGTGCTCGACGTGCGCGAGAAGGACGAATTCCGTGACGGCCATCTGCCGGGCGCGATCTCGGTTCCGCGGGGTTTCCTCGACATGCGCGTCGAGGAGGTTGTGCCAGACAAATCGACCCCGCTGATTCTGTACTGCGCGGGAGGAACGCGCTCGCTGCTGGCCGGACGCACTTTGCGCGAAATGGGTTACACGGACGTGACCTCGATGTCCGGTGGGTACGGAGCCTGGAAGGGGGCTGGGCGGGACTGGGTGAAGGATTTCGAGTTCTCGCCGGAACAGCTCAAGCGTTACGACCGGCACTTCATCCTGCCCGAGGTGGGAGAGGCCGGTCAGGCGAAGTTGTTGCAGTCGAAGGTGCTTTTGATCGGCGCCGGCGGCCTCGGCTCGCCGTCCGCCTTCTACCTTGCCGCGGCCGGGGTCGGTACGATCGGAATCGTCGACAATGATGTCGTCGACATGAGCAACCTCCAGCGCCAGATCATTCACACCAACGACCGCGTCGGAGTTTCAAAGGTTGAATCGGCGCGTGCGTCGATCAACGGCCTCAACCCGGACGTCGAGGTGATCGGCTACGAGACGCGGGTGTCGTCGGAGAACATTCTCGACATCATCAAGGGCTACGACGTCGTCATCGATGGTTGTGACAACTTCCCGACTCGTTATCTGGTGAACGACGCGTGCGTCATGAGTGGCATTCCGAACGTCCACGGCAGCATCTTCCAATTCGAGGGGCAGGCATCGGTGTTCTACCCGGGGCGCGGGCCGTGTTACCGATGCCTGTTTCCGGAGCCGCCGCCGCCCGGGGCCGCACCGAGCTGCCAGGAGGCCGGCGTTCTCGGCGTGCTCCCGGGCTTGGTCGGCTGCGTGCAGGCGCTCGAAGCGATGAAGATCATCCTCGGTATCGGCAAGCCGCTGATCGGCCGCATGGTGTACTTCGACACGCTGAGCATGGAGCTGCGCATCCACAAGCTGCGGAAGGATCCCAACTGCCCCGTATGCGGCGAGAATCCGACCGTGACGTCCTTGATCGATTACGAGGAGTTCTGCGGGCTGCGCGGCGGCGCGGGTGCGGACGCTCACCCCTGAGGCGGTTGCGCGAATGCGAGTTTCGATCCGGTTGAACGCGTCGCTGCGGCGCTACATTCCATCGGATAAGGGTGGATCGCCCTTTCCCCTCGAGGTTGAGGATGGCGCCACGGTCGCCACCGTAATGAGCCAACTCGGAATTCCTCATAGGCAGGCCCAGATGGTCACCGTTGACGGTGAGCAAGCGGATGTGGACGCGGTGCTGGCGGAGGACCAGGAGCTGAGCCTGTTCCCGCCTTTGGCCGGAGGCTGTTAGCGAAAGGTGGGGGGATGAGCGCGGGACGACAAGCGGTGTCGGGATTCGAGTTTCCGATCGATTTGACCAAGTTCCGCGCCGTGGCGCTGGATCCGGCCGTCGAGGCGCTCAGCGCCGCGGATCGTGCCGCTCTAGCGGCGAATGTGCAACTGTGTCGCGATGCCATCGTATTCTTCACGGCCGTCGCGGGAGCGAAGGGCGTCGGCGGCCATACCGGCGGCGCCTACGACACGGTGCCGGAGGCGCTGATCGCCTACGGATTCATGCTCCACGGCCAGGCCGGCGGTCGCCCCGACGTGCTTCCGATTCTGTTCGACGAGGCCGGCCACCGCGTTGCCACCCAGTACCTGATGGCGGTGTTGCGTGGCGACATGGAGCCGGCCCGGCTCCTGCGCTATCGCGAACACGAGGCCGCGCTGCCCGGACATCCTGAGCGCGGCCTGACGCCCGGCGTGCACTTCTCCAGCGGTCGGCTTGGGCACATGTGGCCGTACGTGAATGGTATCGCGATGGCGAATCCGCACCGGGCGGTGGTGTGCCTCGGTTCGGACGGGTCACAGATGGAAGGCAACAACGCGGAGGCCGCGCGGTTGGCCGTCGCGCAACAACTGAACATCAAACTGTTGATCGACGACAACGACGTCACGATCGCCGGACATCCGTCCGAATACCTCCCGGGATTTGATCTCGTCCGCACCCTGGAAGGCCACGGCCTGACGGTCGACGTCGGGGACGGCGAGGACCTCGATCACCTTTACGCGCGCATGTGCCGAGCGGTGACGATGGCCGGTCCGGTTGCCCTCTTGAACCGGCGGCCGATGTGCCCCGGGATCGCTGGGCTGGAAGGGCGTACCGGCGGCCACGACGTGATCGACAAGGTGACGGCGCTTTCCTACCTGCGCCTGCGGGGCCACGATGACGCCGCCGACTACCTCGATGCGGTCGAGAAGGGTGCGCCGCGGCCGCCGTCGCGTGGCACGTCGGGTTCGGGCTCGAACCGCACCCTCTTCGGTACGTACCTGATCGGCATCCTCGATCGCCTTCCCGAGAGCGAACGGATCGCGTCGGTACGGGTGTTCGACAGCGACCTCGAGGGTTCGTGTGGCCTCACCGCGGTTCGCAAGGCGCATCCCGAAATCTTCGTGAGCGGCGGGATCATGGAGCGGGGCAACTTCTCCGCCGCCGCGGGATTCGGGTACGAGCCAGGGAGACAGGGGATCATGGCCACCTTTTCGGCCTTCCTCGAAATGTTCATCTCCGAGCTCACGATGGCGCGGCTGAACCGGTCGAACGTCCTGGTTCATCTGTCGCACTCCGGCTGCGACGACATGGCCGACAATACGTGTCACTTCGGCCTCAACAGTTTGTTCGCGGACAACGGATTACCGGACGGCGGCGCGGATCTCACGCGCCTGTATTTTCCGGCTGACCGCCACCAGTTCAAGGCATGCCTCGAGAGGATCTACGGCGACCACGGGTGCCGGTTCCTGTTTTCCACGCGGTCGACGGTTCCAGACATTCTCGATGCCAAGGGCGACGCCCTGTTCGACGACGGCTATCGCTTCGAATCGGGACGCGACGATCTCGTCCGCGAGGGAACCGCCGGGTACGTGGTGTCGTTCGGCGAGACCCTGCATCGCGCGCTGGACGCTGTCTGCGCGCTCCAGGACAGCGGAGTTCCCGTGGGACTCGTCAACAAGTGCACCCTCAATGCCTACGACGAGTCGATGATGAGTCGGCTCGCCGGGGCGCCGTTCGTGTTGGTCGCGGAAGGGCTGAACGTAAAGACGGGCCTCGGATCGCGGTTCGGCACCGAGTTGCTCAAGCGCGGTTTTCGCGGCGCCTACGACCACATTGGGACCCATCGGGAAGGGGCCGGCGGTCTCTGGCAACAGATGGCGTCGCAGGGGCTCGACTCGACGGGGATCGAACGGAGCGTCCGGGCACTGCTGGCTCGTTGCTGACGGTCTGTCGTAGATAGTTGACGAATTGACTTGCGCATCTTCTGCGTGCACGGTGTGATGCCGTGGATGTACTCTTTGTCGTCGTCGATTCGTTGCGTGCCCACCCGTTCTCGGACGGGCGGGTCGCACCCACCCCATTTCTCGATTCGTTGGAGCGGCGGGCCGTTTCCTTCTCCCGGGCGTACGCGACGGAATGTTGGACACTGCCGTCGCATGCCAGCATTTTCACCGGCCTCATGCCGTCCGACCACGGTGCCCACTTCCAGCACATGGCGTACGACCGATCCGCTCCGACTTTGGCGGACGTGTTGTCGGCGCGGGGGTACGCGACCGAGCTCGCGACGCGCAACTTCGTGTTCGACGGCACCATTCCGGGTATCAACCGGGGCTTCGATCGCCGCAGTCGGATCCTACGGCAACGGCGTGGATGGGATCTGACGCCGTGGTTTCTTGCGGCGACCAAGCCGAGGTTTCGCCGGCACGTCCGTAACACCGGATTCTTCCATCCCGACCACCAGAGCAGCCGCGCGTTTCTCGGGGAGTTCGCGAGAACCCTTCTACCGGCGGACGATCTCCTCCTCGAGTACGCGGTTGAGCGCATGGGCGCGAATCGGCGCGTCGGCGCGAGGTCGTTTCTCTTCGTCAATCTGTACGACGTGCACGCGCCGTATGCCCCCCGTGACGACTCTCTGCTGCGCCCGTGGCGAGCACCAGGGGGCATCGTCGAGAACGTGAGCACCCCGTTTGCGCTGTCGCGGTTGGGCCAGCACCGCTACTTGCGGGCGGACTTCGCGTTGCCCGCGTTCGTCCGCTCGATTCTCGCGGAGCGCTATCGGGCGGCTGTCGCCAGGATGGATGCGAAGTTGGCCCACTTCTTCGAGCGACTGGTCGCGTCGAACCTGCTCGACGATGCGATGGTGATTGTTACGAGTGATCACGGAGAGGGGTTCGGCGAACACGGACTGTTCCTGCACGACGCGTCCGTCTTCGAGACGCACCTGCACGTACCGCTGTGGATCATGGTACCTGGACGGGCGCCGGGCAGGGTGGAGGACGTAGTCTCGACGCGACACCTGTACGACCTCGTTGCCGGCGTCGCGTCTGGCGACACGGCTCCATCGATCCTCGACGCGGAGTTTCGCGCGCGCCACCCCGTGGCGTTCGCGCAGCACTACCGGTACCCGCACCTTCGCGACGTGATGCCGCAGTATACCTTCAACCGGTTCGCGGCGGTGGGGCGTACCGCCAAGTTGGTCACCTGCGGCGGACGGCCTTTCCTCGTCGATCTTCACAGCGACCCCGGCGAGCAGAAGGCTACGCCGATCTCGTGGACGGACGGGATGTCGGCGGTTCTCGACGGCGGCGCAAGCGCCAGGGTAGGGGCATCGGTCGCGAAGGATGCCCTGAGGTATGCAACCGCCGTGGACAGTGGGTGACTTCGCTCAACTCCCGGCGTTCTTGCGATGAGTCGAGGCGAATACCTGCCAACCGCGAGCCTCGGCCTTTCGCGAAAAGGACGTTGTCGTCGGCAGTTCCGGGATGCCGATGTGCGAGAGTCCCGGGTCGGCTTCCAGGAGGGCGAAGGCCAGGCGGAAGTACTCTTCGACGTCGGTGATGAACTCGATCGTCGCTCCTGGGCGAAGTGTGCGCCGGAGCTGTGCCACCAGCGACGCGGTCATCAGCCGACGGCGGTGATGCCGTCGTTTCCACCACGGATCGGGGAACTGGATGTGGAAGCGGTCCACACAAGCGTCCGGGAGGACCGCCAGAACGCATTCGGCCTGTGCGCACAGGGCGCGGGCGTTGGTGATGTTCCCCGCGTCGATGCGCCGCTGGATCACGCGCGTACGAGAGGACAGATGTTCGACCGCGAAGAAGTTCCAGTCGGGTTGGCGCGTCGCGATGAATTCGAGGAACTCGCCGAAGCCCGGGCCGATCTCGATGGCGACAGGGTGATCGTTGGCGAAGATATCGACCCAGAAATCGGGCCGGAGCGGATTCGAGTCGAGGTGGAGGGCGCGGCTCATACGAGCAACCTGCCGCCGTCGACGGGGAGCTGCACGCCGGTCAGATACTCGCCCTCGAGTAGGAACGCCACCGCGCGCGCGACGTCACCGGGTTGGCCGGCGCGGCGCAGCAGAGTTCGATCGACCTCTTTCCGTCGCGCCTCGGCGGGATAGTCCGGCGGAAACAGCACGGGCCCCGGCAACACACAGTTGATGCGCACCTCCGGCGCAAAGGCGACCGCCAGGTCGCGGGCGTGATGCAGGACGCGACTCTTCGCGACGCAGTACGGAATGTAATCGCTCCATGGGCGCACCGCGGCGACATCGCCGAAGGCGACGATCGAGCCGCCGCCACGATGGCGCATTGCCGGGGCAAGGATCGCGGCCGGTACGCGGAACGTTTCGTAATTGCCGCGCATCATCTCGTCCCAAGCATCTTGCGTTACTTCGTCGAGCGGCGTTCGCTGGAAGACACCGGCGGCGGCGACGAGATGGTCGATCGGGCCAAGTCGCTCCTCGACGGTGTGAACCATGACCGCGGTGGCCGCCGGGTCGGTCACATCCGCCTGAGCGCAGATCGTGCGTACCCCGAATCCGGCGGCCCGCCTCCGGGTCTCTTCCGCCGCGGCGCTCGACCGGCGGTAGTTGATCGCCACCTGAGCGCCGCGCGACGCCAATTCCAGCGCGATGCTCCGTCCGAGACGATCGGCACCACCGGTGATGAGCACCGTCTTTCCGCGGATCGACATCGCTTCCCGGGTCTACTTCCGCGAGAACGGGTCGCGCTGCGGCTCGAGAACGATCTCTACCGGGCAGCAGCGGTCCGACGTGTCGAGTGCCTGGAGGACCGCGCGGGCGACATCCTGCGCGGCGAGGAACCGGGCTCGGTCCGCCTTGTGGTTGGGGGGAATGAAATCGGTATCGACGAAGCCGGGGTAGATCGACACGACCTTCACCGACGAGTCTCGCGCTTCCTCGCGCAGAGCTTCGGTGAAACCGCGAAGCCCCGCTTTCGCAGCCGCGTACGGCGCCTCGCCGGCTCGTCCTGCACGGGCCGCGGGAGAGAGGATCTGAACGATGGCGCTGGGGTCCTCTGACGCCATCATCCCGGGGAGGAAGAATCGAACGATGCGCATCGGCGCATGCAGGCACACCGCCAGGGTGCGACCCCAATCGGTGAGATCGCCTCGGCTGATCGGCATACGCGCCGTAGCCCAACCCGCGGCGTTCACGAGAATGGCGACCCGCCCAACTCTGGTCATGAGGTCGTCGATTTCCAGGACGTCCGTGACGTCGCAGCAGTACGGACTGATCTTCCCCGGCTGGCCGTCGGTCTCGAGAACGAGTTCGTCGAGTGCCACGCGGTCGCGAGCGACCGCCGCGACGTTGACGCCCGACCGGCTCAACTCTACGGCGATCGCGCGGCCGATCCCGCGACTGGCACCGGTGACCAGCGCGGTCTTGCCGAGGAAACTCGAAATAGTCACTGCACGGCCTCCGTGACGGCCTGCGAGCGGCGGGGTGCGTGACGGTACCAGGACCGGCCGCGACCGCGGACCCGACGTCGATCCGTCAGCGGCAGACCCCGGTACGGCGGGCCGCCTCCGCGACGGCGGCGCCGATGTGTGTAGCCACTTCCTTGTCGAGGGGTTCCGGGATGATGCGCTCGGGCGACGGCTCGATGATCTCCGCGGCAAGCGCTTCGGCGGCGGCGAGCTTCATCTCGTCGTTGATGACCCGGGCGCCCGCGTCGAGCGCGCCGCGGAACACCCCGGGGAAGGCCAGGACATTGTTGATCTGATTGGGGAAGTCACTCCGGCCCGTGCCGACGACGGCGGCGCCCGCGTCGCGCGCGAGATCCGGCATGATTTCCGGCGTCGGATTCGCCATGGCCAGAATGATCGGATGCTTCTTCATCGAACGAACCATGTCCTGCGTCACCAGGTCGGCCATCGACAAGCCGATGAAGACGTCGGCCCCGCGGATCGCTTCGGCCAACCCACCGGTGCATTGGTCGTGGTTGGTGACCTCGGCCAGCTGGGCCTTATATGGATTCAGATCCGTGCGTCCCTTGTGCACAACCCCCTTGGAGTCGCAGAGGATGATGTTTCCCACTTTCGAAGTTCGACCCTGCTCACCCGCCGAGAGAATCAGCTTGGCGCAGGCTATTGCAGAGGCACCCGATCCGTTGAAGACAATCGTGCAGTCGCCGAGATCCTTGCCCGCGACCTTCAACGCGTTGAGCAGGGCGGCGTGGGTAACGATGGCGGTCCCGTGTTGGTCGTCGTGGAATACCGGGATGCCCAGATCCATCAACCGCTCCTCCACCTCGAAACAACGCGGCGCGGAGATGTCTTCCAGGTTGATTCCGCCGAACACCGGAGCGATCAGGCGGACGGTGCGTTCGATCTCATCGACATCCTGGGTCGCCAGGCAGATCGGGAACGCATCGATGTCGGCGAATTCCTTGAACAGAACGGCCTTCCCCTCCATGACGGGAATGGCCGCCTCGGCGCCGAGATTGCCGATGCCCAGGATCGCCGATCCGTCCGAGACGATCGCGACCGTGTTCTTCTTGATCGTCAGGTCGAAGACTCGCTCTGGATGACGGTGGATCTCGTGGCACACCGCCGCGACTCCAGGCGTGTAGGCGGTGCTCAGATCGTCGCGCGTTTTCAACTCGACCTTGCTGCGCACGGCGAGCTTGCCATGCAGTCGAGCGTGCATCTCGAGCGATCGGCTATCGTAGTCGTTCATGGGGATCGGCCTCGAGCAGTCCTATCTGTGCCTGGGAGATTCCGGAGGGAGGCGGCGGTGCTCGACCGACACGATCAGTGCCCGACGACGAAGCAGCAACTCGTAGTGCCGCTACCTCCGATGTTGAGCGTGGCGATCTTCTTCGCGTCCTCGACCTGATACTCGCCGGCGGACGATGTCACCTGCTTGTATGCGTCGAGGAGCTGACGACAGCCGGTCGCGCCCACCGGATGACCGGCGCCGATGAGCCCGCCGCTCGGATTGATCGGCGTCTTGCCGCCCATTTCGATGGTGCCGTCCTCGATGGCCTTCCAGGACTCGCCCGGCTTGGTGAGACCGAAATGGTCGATCGCCATGTACTCGGAAGTCGTGAAACAGTCGTGCGTCTCGATGGCGTCGATATCGGCCACGCCACGCAAGCCGGCGCGTTCGAAGGCGTCGAGGATCGCCCGCCGGGTGTGGGGTAGCACGTAGTCGTTGCCGGCGCTCTCCGCCACCTTGGTCGTGAACTCGATCGGCGCCGTCCGGTGGCCCCAGCCGAGAATCTTCGGAAGCTTCGCCATGTCGATGCCGCGGCTCTTCGCGTACGCGGCCGCTCCCTTGGCGGATGCCAGGAATATGGCGACAGCACCGTCCGTGACCTGAGAGCAATCAGAGATCTTGATACGACCGCCGATGATGCTGTTGAACTTGTCGGTGGAGTTGGCGTGGTCCTCGGTCATGTACCAACTTCGCGTCTGCGCCAGGGGGTTGCGCTTCGCGTTCGAGTAATTGACCGCGGAGATGTGGGCGAGATGCTCGTCCTTCAATCCGTAACGCTTGTCGTACTCGTCGCCCAGTTTGCCGAACAGCTTCGGGAACGGGAACTCGACCCCCTCGGCTTCGCGCTCGTACCACGCAGCCGTGCCGAGATAGTCACCGCCGGTCTTGGGGTCGACCGTCTTCATCTGCTCGACACCCACGACCATTGCCATATCGTAGCGACCCGCCTCGATTTCGGCGGACGCCGCGAGGACCGCGATACTACCGGAAGCGCAGGCCGCTTCGTGACGCGCGGTCGGCAACCCCGAAAAGGCCGGGTCGGCATCGACCAAGAACGCTCCGAGGTGTCCCTGCATCGCGTACAGCTCGGCGGCGAAGTTGCCGACGTGCCCGACATCGACCGCTGTCGGATCCAATCCCGTTTCGTTCAGGCCGCCCACCACAGCCTCGCGGATCATGGCCATGATGTGCTTGTTTTCCTTCGTCCAGTTGCGGGCGAAGTCGGTCTGGTATCCGCCGAGGATGTAAACGGGTTCCGCCATGGGGGCGCTCCTTCACAGGTTCGGGTTAAAACACGGTGTCAGACTATCACTCGAATTTTGCGCCGGGCAACCCGGGGGCTCAGGCTGAGAAGAAGCGCCCGATGTTCACATTGGGTTCGCGGAAGAGGGGGCCGTCGCCGGACGCGCGCGCCAGGACCTGGGGAACCTGTAAACCGTACTTCTCGATCTGCGCGATCGTCTCCGAGCGGCCGATCACGTCGACGAGGACCGTCGGCGGAGCCCAGTTGAATCCGAAACCCATGATTCGATCGACGTCGCGCGGTTCGCGCACGACTTCGCCTTCTCCCACACGGTTCAACGCGTAGCTGACGTAACCGAAGATGACCTTGCGGGCCAGGTCGGCTTCCGCGCACTTGGCCTCGACGAACAACTTCATGGCCTCGCGGTAGCGGCCGACGCGGTGCAGCTTGGAGATTTCCTCGATGAACGGGACCGGCTCGACCACCGCGCGGTCCGGGGGGAGGTACTCGCCGCTCTTCGGGTCCAACACGTAGCGAACGTTCTTGCCGTTCTCCTTCACACGTCTGTAGAAGCCGCCCACGGCGCCGGTCTTGTTCCCGAGATGTCCATTGTCGATGAGCTTCTGCACGTAGCCCGGCAGGGCGAAGTTGGCGTGGGCCTCGTCCTTCGTGTTTTCGTAGACGTTGTCGACGATCGCCTTGTGTACGTCGAGCCCGACCAGGTCGACGGTCGCCAGCGGCGGCATCGCCCGACCGGTGTAGGGGCCGACGATGTAATCGATGTAGGCGACGCCGTGTTCGGCGGCGAGCTGCGCGACCTCATTGAGCACTTTGAACCCGACGCGGTTTCCCGCGAAGGCCGGAAGGTCGCGACAAACCGTCACCACCCGGCCGAACCGCTTTTCGAGCATGCTGACAACCGGCTCGAGCAGGGCAGCGTCGGTGCCCGCGTGTGGAATGACCTCGGTGCCGACGATGACGTTTGGCGGGTTGAAGAGGTGGATGCCGAGGAAGTGCTTGGCGAAGCTCGCGTCGCCGGCCGCGGCCATCTCGGTGATGGAGAGACCGGAGGACACCGTCGCGACGATCGAGTCCGGCTGGCGCGCTTTCGTCACACGAGCGAAGAACTCCTTCTTGATCGCCATGTCTTCGGCGAGAGCTTCGAAAATGAGATCCGCACCGGCGACCGCCTCCTCGAGGTCGGCGTCGTAGCTGCCGGACTTCATCAGGCTTCCGATCGTCGATGACTTCGCCATTCCCTGCGCGGCTTCGAGGCCGGCCTGGGCTTTATCCGCCGAGCGCGCGAGCAGCGTGACCTGGCAACCGCCGGCGGCGAAAACCTCCGCACTGCCCGCTCCCATGGTCCCGTTTGCACCAAGAACGACGACTTTTTCTATGTCTCTCATACGAACGCTTCTCCTCCCGGCGTGGCGCGTGCAAACCGTGGTCAGTCGCATTTTTCCGCGCCCAAGACAACCCCGTTTGCCGTGCGGACAGAGTCCGCACGGCGCTATCCGCTATCAGCTTTCAGCCGTCAGCGACTGAGGGGACCAGGGGCTCCCGGCCCTTGGTTGTCAGGGGCTCGAAGAGGGCGGGAGTCGTTGGCTCGACGATCCGCTCGGTGTCGGCAAGCCTCGAATGCTCAGCCGGCCGGCGGTGACCCAGCTGATCGCTGATGGCTGACAGCTGAGAGCCGACGCTAGCGTCGCATCGGGGGCTTGCTCCCCGTGATGGCGGGACGGTAGGTATGCGAAATGTCCGAACGCGCGGCTCCATGGCTCATGAGAACGTACGCGGGTCACAGCGACCCGCGCGCGGCCAATCACCTGTTTCGCACCAACCTGGCCAAGGGCCAGACCGGACTCAGTGTCGCCTTCGATCTGCCGACACAGACCGGCTACGACTCGGATCATCCGATGGCGGCGGGGGAGGTCGGCAAGGTCGGCGTTCCGATCTGCCACATCGGCGACATGGAAGCGCTGTTCGACCAGATACCTCTGGCCAAGATGAACACGTCCATGACCATCAACGCGCCCGCTCCTTGGCTGCTCGCGCTCTATGCCGCGGCGGCGGAACGCCAGGGCGCCGCCGTGAGCGAGTTGCGGGGCACGACACAGAACGACGTCCTCAAGGAGTTCCTTTCGCGCGGGACGTACATCTTCCCGCCCGAACCCTCGCTGCGTCTGACGGCTGACACGATCGAGTACACTGTGGCGGAGATCCCCAAGTGGAATCCGATGAACGTCTGCAGCTACCACCTGCAGGAGGCAGGGGCGACGCCGGTTCAGGAGATCGCGTTCTCTCTCGCGAACGCGTTCGCGGTCCTCGATCGAGTTCGCGAGCGACCGGGGGTCGTGGTCGACGACGTCGTCGCGAGCCTTTCGTTCTTCGTCAACGCCGGCATCCGCTTCATCGAGGAGATGTGCAAGCTCAAGGCGATGACGCGCCTCTGGGATCGTCTGACACTCGAGCGCTACGGCGTCGCGGACGCGAAGAAGCGGCGCTTTCGCTACGGTGTTCAGGTCAACTCGCTCGGTCTGACCGCCCAGCAGCCGGAAAACAACGTCCAGCGCATCGTTCTCGAAATGCTGGCGGTGACGCTCTCGAAAGAGGCGCGTGCGCGGTCGGTGCAGCTGCCGGCGTGGAACGAGGCGCTGGGGCTACCGCGACCATGGGACCAACAGTGGTCGCTGCGCATCCAGCAGGTTCTGGCGAACGAAACCGATCTTCTTGAGTACGACCGCGACATCTTCGACGGTTCGACCGTGATCGAAGAAAAGGTCGCCGCGTTGGAGAACGCCGCGCTGGAAGAGTTGGCCCGTATCGAAGAACTGGGCGGCGCCGCGCAGGCGATCGACACGATGAAGCAAGCATTGGTCGCGTCGCACGCGACGCGGCAGCGCATGATCGAAGCGGGTGAGATCACCGTGGTCGGCGTCAATGCCTATCAGCAGTGCGAGCCGTCGCCACTGGTATCCGGCGGTTTGGACAGCATCGTCACGGTCGATCCCGAGTCGGCGCGCGGCCAGATCGAGCGCCTGCGCGCCTTTCGCGCGGCGCGCAACCAGAAGGATGTGGACGCCGCTCTTGCCGCACTGGCGGAGGCGGCACGCAGCGGGACGAACATCATGCCTCCGTCGATCCGAGCCGCCGCGGCGGGCGTGACGACAGGGGAGTGGGCCGGTGCTCTACGCGAGGTGTTCGGCGAGTTCCGCGCCCCTACCGGATTGCAGGGCGCGGGAGCCGCGCCGCACACGGAAGCGTTGGCCGATTTGCGGGCGCGCACCGGCCGCGCGGCGGCGAAAGTGGGGCACCCGCTGCGCCTGTTGGTCGGCAAGCCGGGGCTCGACGGCCACTCGAACGGCGCCGAGCAGATCGCCGTTCGCGCCAAAGACGCCGGCTTCGAGGTGATCTACCAGGGCATTCGCCTGACCCCGGAGCAGATCGTCGCGTCGGCGGTCGACGAAGACGTCGATGCGATCGGCCTGTCGATCCACTCGGGCTCGCACATGACGTTGGTGACGCGAGTCATTGAGATCCTGCGCGAACGCGGCGCCAGCAAGGTCCCGGTCGTTCTCGGTGGAATCATCCCCGACGCGGATCGCGTCAAGCTGAAGGAACTCGGCGTGGCGCGAATCTACACTCCGGGCGAAGCGACGTTGAGCGAGATCATCGGCGACATCGCGGACCTCATCGGCGGCGCGCGCTCGGCCTGAGCCAGAACCGCGCGGCGAAGTTCGAGACGCGATCGGTCAAAGATCTTCTCGCGCCAAGACGCTAAGGCGCCAAGAAAAGAGAAGGCGGTGTGTCGACGGTCTCTTTGCGCGAGAACGCCTGCGCGAAAGACCGGCAGCGTCGGACTACGAAGCGTCGCTTCTTCGTTGCCCTACTTGGCGCCTTGGCGTCTTGGCGCGAGAATCAATCTCTTGGAGTTAGTTCTCGTAGAGCTTGACGACCTTGACGCCATCCGGCGAGGCCTGCATGCAGAGGTCGCACAGAGTGCACTCATCGAGGTTCGGCTCGACGATCTCGACGCCGTTGTTGGAGCCGGGCGCGAAGATCTTCACCGGGCACACTTCGACGAGCTTTGCCGCCAGGCCGGCGGTCTTGGCAACGACTGCTTGATCGACATCGACGCGTATGAACATGGCCATGCTGGGTGATCCTTCTTCGCTCAGGCGCCTTTGAGGCGCTCCTTGACGAGTTTCGGGATATCGCCGATCTCGTCGGCGACCGAGATCCCGGCATCGCGCATCCGGCGGATCTTGTCGGCCGGTGAATCCAGCTTCTTCTCGACGATCGTACCGGCATGGCCGAAGCTCATGCCGGGCATCTCGTCCATGAAGCGGCCGGCGACGAACGCGACGATCGGCAGTCGGCTCTTGTTGTCCTGACTCCACTGCGCCAACTCGGCTTCGGACGAACCACCGGGCTCCGAGTAGATGACGATCGCCTTGGTGTCCTCGTCCTCTTCGAACAACGGCATGAGGTCGGTGTAGGTGGAACCGATGACGGGGTCGCCGCCGATGGAGATCGCGGTGCTCTCGCCGAGACCGGCGCCGGACAGGGCGTTGCAGATCTCGGTCGTCATGCCGCCCGAGCGGGACATCACGCCGACGATCCCCGGTTTGAAGGCCTTGCGGCAGTCCACGGCCGGACCGCCCAGGCTGCCGAAGCGGCAGACGTCCGGAATGATGAGGCCGAGACAGTTGGGGCCGATGACGCGCGCCCCGTGCAGGGTCGCGTACTCCACGACGGCCGAGGCGTCGCGGCGCGGGATACCCTCGGTGATGATCACCAACAGTTTGATGCCGGCATCGATCGCCTCGTACGCGGCGTCGGGCGCGAAGGCGAGGGGCACCGTGATGACGGCGCCGTCGACTTTGCGCTGCGCAGTGATCTCCCGCACCGTGTCGTACACCGGGACGCCGTAGACGTCGCGTCCGCCCTTGCCGGGTGTGACTCCGCCGACGATCTTCGAGCCGTACTCGAGGCACTCACGGGTGAAGTTCACCGCCTCGCGGCCGGTGATGCCCTGGATGATGAATTCGAAATCCTTGTGAATCAGAACGCCCATGGCTCAACCTCACCCACCGATCTTTTCAACGGCTCGTTTGGCCGCCTCGCTGATCGAGACGGTGCGGTCGCAGTAGTCGACGCCGTATTTCTTCAAAATCTTGAACGCATCGGCCTCCCATGCGCCGGGAACCCGAAAAATGGCGATCTTGTCGGCTGGCTCGAAGCCGAGTTCCTTGATGCCCTTGATGACGCCGCGCGCGACCAGGTCCGCGCGCGTGTTGGAGACGACGTTCGACATCACGGCGATCTTTTCGACGCCGGGCTTCGAGAGCACGAGCTTGGTCAGCGCCACCGCTTTACCGACGCTGGGATTGCCGCCGATCGCGGCGTAGTTGGCGGGTCGCCCGCCGGCCTTGATCACGGCGTCGGTCAGGGTCAGCGAGCCGCCGCCGGCGCCGATCACCAACCCGATGTTGCCGTCGAACTCGACGACCGGCCCGACGATTCCGCGCGGATCGTCGTCGTCGATCTTCTTGCCGTCCATCTCGAACTTCGTCGGCTCGCGCACCGCGCGGGTATCGTCGTCGACGATACCCAATTCGGCCAAGAGCGTGCCCTGGCGAGCACGGCCCTCGACTTCCATGTCCATGTAAGAGCCGGCCGCGGCGAAGCTGCCGTCGGCGAGTCTCGCCAGGGAGGAGATGTTGGCCTGGGTGAGATCGTAGTCGAGAAACAGGCGCGCCAGGCGCGCCACCACGGCGGTCAAGCGGGTGAGTTCACCGCCGGTGATCGAGAGAGACGAGACCAACTCCTTCGCCAGGTAGTCCGAGAACGGAAACAGAGCCGAGAAGTGGCGACGAACTACGCGGTCGGGATGCTGATCGGCGATGTCTTCGACGTTCCCGGGCATGCTGCTCAGAATCATGACCGGCAGCTTTCGCGTCCCGTCGTAGGTCACGGCCAAGCTGTACTCGGCCGCCGCCTCGATCGCCTTTTGGACCAGCACCCCCTTGGGCTTGCGGCCACCGTCGTCGAGTTGGAGGAGCTTCGCCGCTTTGTCGCGCGCCTCCGCGGGGTTCGCCGCGGTCTCCACCGACCCGGAGCGCAGCAGTCCCGGAGCGAGCACCTGTGCCTTCAGGGTCACCGGACCTGCGAACTCCGCGGCCGCCGCTTCGGCTTCCGCGGCAGTGGCGGCGAGCTTTGCCGCGGCGACGGGAATGCGGTGTTTCCCGAGAACCCGATTGGCCTCGAACTCGTATAGTCTCATCGGCGATTCCTCTTGTTGATGGGGTCTGGAGCCGTCGTCGAAGACGGGCCCAGAGGATGAAGAGCCCGTGTACTAGTCCGGAGCGAAGTCGAATTCAAACGCTCGGGGCGCCCATCCCAGGGTCCGCCCTACGCGTCGGCGCGCTCGATCGCGAGCGCCGGGAAACCGCGCACGCTGCGGGCTCCACGCCTGGGAACCTTCCGTCGCGCGACGGGGAATTGGCTGGAGAGTATGGGGAGCCAGCCGCGCGCCGGCCGGCTCCCCCCGCTCCTCATGCGAACTCGTACGCCTTCTTCAGATCTTCATCGGTCGCCGCGAGCTTCTCGGCGAGATCCACCATCACGCGACATTGTTTGAAGGTGGCGTCGTCTTGCATCTTGCCGTCGATCATCACGGCGCCGGTGCCGTCGCCCATCTCGGCGATGACCCGCTTCGCCCAGAGAACTTCCTCGGCGGGCGGACTGAAGACCTTCTTGGCGATGTCGATCTGGACGGGATGCAAGCTCCAGGCGCCGACGCAGCCGAGCAAGAACGCGTTGCGGAACTGGTCCTCGCAGGCGACCGTGTCTTTGATGTCGCCGAACGGCCCGTAGTAGGGGAGGATGCCGTACGTGTTACACGCGTCGACCATGCGCGCCAACGTGTAGTGCCAGAGATCCTGCTGGGCCGTCGGCCGCGGCGCGCTTTCGTTCGCCGGGTCCGGATCGCTGCGAACCAGGTAGCCAGGATGACCGCCGCCGACGCGGGTCGTCTTCATGCGGCGCGAAGCGGCGAGGTCGGCGGGTCCGAGGGAAAGGCCCTGCATGCGCGGGCTCGCGCCGCAGATCTCTTCGACGTTGCTCACGCCCGTCGCGGTCTCGAGCAGCGCGTGGAAGAGAATAGGCCTCTGCAAACCGGCGCGGGCTTCCAGCTGGGCGACCAGGCGATCGGCGTAGTGGATGTCCCATGCGCCCTCGACCTTGGGAATCATGATGACATCGAGCTTGTCGCCGATCTGGGAGACCAACTGAGTGAGATCGTCGAGCGCCCACGGCGAGTCCAAACTGTTGATGCGCGTCCAGAGTTGGGTGTTGCCAAAGTCGGACTCGCGCGCGATGCGGACCAGGCCTTCTCGCGCGGCGATCTTGTTGTCGGCGGCGATCGCATCCTCGAGGTTGCCGAGCACGACGTCGCAACGCTTAGCGAGGTCCGGGAGCTTGGCGGCCATCTTCGCGTTGCTCGGATCGAAGAAGTGGATCATTCGCGATGGACGGAACGGGATCTCGCGCAGCGGCGCCGGGGCACCGATCGCGAGGGGTTTGAAGAAGTCCTTGGCGCTGCGCATGTGTGTCTCCCCGACGGCGCCGCGTTACGCGACGCGTCCGATGTACTCTAGAATGTCGTAGCCCGTGATCTCGGCCGACTTTCGGGCGTGTTCGGCGAGGTACTCCGCGGGGACATCGCCGGCCTGTACCGCCTTGGCGAGATCCATGATGGCGATCTTGATCGTCGCCTCGTCGATCATTTCGCCGTTCTCCGGGTCGGCCATCGAGCCGCCACCCTTCTCGTGGTACAGCTCGATGACTCGCTTCGCGTACGCGACCTGCTCCTTGTTCGGGCCGTAGCACTCATTGCAGATCTTCGCCTGCTGCGGATGGATGACCCACGTGCCGTCCATTCCAAGCATCTGCGAGCCGACATTCTTCTCGCGCAGGCCGGCTTCGATTTGCGCCTTCCGCTCAGGGGTGTCGTCCTTGCGCACCAGACGCAGGTAGACGTTGTCGATGGCGTGAAGTCCCGCGGCCTTGGCGGCGACCACCATCGCCTGCTTCGAGTAGTGGAAGATCTGCGTCTGGTTGTCGACGACCTCGCGAATACCGAGGTTGGCGGCGAAGTCCGCGATGCCGAAGATGAGGCCGCACATGCGCGGCGACGCCGTTGCGATGTCGTACGCCTTGACCAGTGCCTGCGGGGTCTCGATCAGCGACTCGATCTTCGTGCGCGTCTTCCACTTCGCGCGTCGCTCGAGCTCATCGATGACGCACGCGACGTAGTGGATGTCTTCCGGGCCGCGCGTTTTGGGTAGGACGATGCCGTGGAACTTGTCCGGGGCGCCGAGGTAGATGGCCTCCATGTCGCCGACGAAAAACGGGGACAAGATGTTGTTGGGGCGCACCGTCACGACCTTGTTGCCGAAGTCGAGGGTGTTGAGGGCTTCGACGACGGTGCGGCGGCTTTTCTCGCCCTTGAATTCGTACGGGCAGGCATCCTCGAAGTCCGCCATCACGTGGTCTACCGGCGACTTCTCCGGGTCGGCGGCGTTCTGGTGCAGCTTCATGTTGTGGCCGGGGTAGGTCATCTCGGTCCGCGGGATCACGAACCGCTTGCCATTGTCGAGTACGAACATCGCGCCTCCTCCTATACCGAACGATCGGAACTTGGCGAGGGATTGCCTGTCCGGTGTCCGTCGCCTAGGTTAGCGTTGCTACTATGCGGAGCCTCGGGGATCAAGCAGTACTAATTGTGCTCGAGAAGCTGCGCCGGGCTCGACACACTTGCGGGGGTTCTGGCCGAGGCGGCGCGCGGGTGTTAGCCATCGTGGTCCAAGCGACGGACCGGGGAGGAACATATGGGATTGAAGGCGGATCTTGTGGCTACGGAGCAGATTCTGGCAGCGGCGGATGTCGTCGTTCGCCAGTCGTTGGAGGTCGCCAGCGTGCGCACCGACGGCGGCAAGGGGATCGACGACGAGCAGGTGCATTGCGAGCGTCTGGCTTACGCCGCCACCGAGTTGGCGGCCGCGCGCGATCTGCTCGCCTACGCGAAAGGTCCCGGCGCGGGGGATCCCGCGGTTCCGGCGATGGCAGCCGCATTCGCGGCCGAGTTCGTTCTCAAGCTCGGCGGGCAGGTGTCGGCGCACCCACGTGAGTTCGGGATCGACGACGCGCGGTTCGCCGCAACCCTCGGCTCAGCGGCCGTGGTCGACGCCGCGCGCAACGCCGTTGCCGACGAGACGATCAGCGCCATCGGCCGACACGTGATCGCGACCCGCGGCGTGAACCATTCGCCGATCGACGACGAGATGGCGGTGATGACGCGGGACTCGGTACGACAGTTTGCCGAGAGCGAGGTCGCACCCATCGCCGAGCACATCCATCGTCACGATGAACTGGTCTCCGACGAGATGATCGGCAAGATGGCGGAGCTCGGGTTCTTCGGTATGGCGGTACCGGAAGAGTACGGCGGCGGCGGCATGGGAAACCTGGCGATGATCGTCACCACGGAGGAACTGTCGCGGTGTTCGCTGGCGGCGGCCGGTAGTTTGATCACTCGCCCGGAAATTCTGACCAAGGCCCTGCTCAAAGGCGGGACCGAGGAGCAGAAGCAGCAGTGGTTGCCGTCGATCGCGGCCGGACAGGTCATGGCGGCGATCTCGGTCACGGAGCCCGATATCGGGTCGGACGTCGCATCGGTGCGGTGCAAGGCGGAGTCGGCGACTGTGGAAGGCGCGGCCGGCTACCTGATCAACGGTGCGAAGGCGTGGTGCACGTTCGCCGGCCGGGCGAACGTGATCGCCCTGTTGGCGCGAACCGATCCGGATCTGGCGAAAGGGGCGCGCGGCTTGTCGCTGTTCATCGTTCCCAAGGATCCGTTCCCCGGTCACAGCTTCTCGACGCGACAGCCCTCTGGAGGATTGCTCGAAGGGAAGGCGGATGCGACGCCCGGATACCGAGGGATGCACTCGTTCACGCTGGCCTTCGAGAACTTCTTCGTGCCGGCGGCGAACCTGGTCGGCCAGGAGAAGGGCCTGAACAAGGGCTTTTACCTCCAGATGAACGGTTTCGCCGCGGGTCGGTTGCAGACCGGCGGTCGCGCCACAGGATTGGCGCAGGCGGCGTTGGAACGGACCGCCGAGTACGCGGCGGATCGCAAGCAGTTCGGCCAACCGATCGGCGATTTTCAGCTGACCCAGCACAAGATCGGACGCATGGCGACGCACATCATGGCCGCCCGCCAACTGACGTACCGCGCGGCGTTGGCGATGGATGCGGACGAGTCGATCGCGCTGGAGCCGGCCATGGCCAAGTTGTTCTCGTCCGACGTCGCCGTGTGGACGACGCAGGAAGGCCAACTGTTGCACGGTGGCTGGGGCTACGCGGAAGAATTTGCGATCTCGCGCTACGTCGTCGACGCGACGGTTCTGCCGATCTTCGAGGGCGTCAAACCGATCCTCGAGCTGAAGGTGATCGCCCGAAATCTGCTGGCAGGATGAGCCTAGCATCAGAAGTCGCAGTGAGCGGCGGCGCGAAGCGCCGCCGCAACCGACCCTGACCCCCGACCCCTACCGATGGAGATCCCATGACATTCGAGTTCATCACCTACGAGAAGAAGGGGCGTGTGGCGACGCTGACGATGAATCGCCCGCAGGTGCGCAACGCGCTCCACCCGCCGGCGCATCACGAGATGGCGACGGCGCTCGACGACTTCGCGGCTGATCCGGACTGTTGGGTGGTCATTCTCACCGGGGCGGGGGACAAGGCTTTCTCGGCGGGCAACGACTTGAAGTACTCGGCCCAGAAGACCGACAAGCCGCTCGAGATTCCGCCGTCGGGGTTTGGCGGGATCCACCGTCGCTTCGATCTGTTCAAGCCCGTTATCGCCGCGGTGAACGGCCTCGCGCTGGGCGGCGGGTTCGAGATCGCTCTGGCATGCGACATCGTCATCGCCGCTGAAGAAGCGATCTTTGGTTTGCCGGAGCCACGCGTCGGTCTGGCCGCACTGGCCGGAGGGATGCAACGGCTGCCGCGGCTGGTGCCCGAGAAGATCGCTCTCGGCATGATGCTCACCGGCAAGCCGATCACGGCGCGGCGCGCCTATGATCTCGGACTGGTCAACGAGGTCGCATCGGCCGCCGAGTTGATGAACACGGCCGAGCGTTGGGCCGCGGAAATCTGCGAGTGCTCGCCGATCTCGGTGCGCGCCAGCAAGCAGGTTGCGCTGCAGAGCGCGGGGATGCCGCTAAAGGAAGCGTTGGAACGGAAGTATCCTCTCGTATCGGAACTCGTCCGGTCCGAGGACATGCGGGAGGGGATCATGGCCTTTGCCGAGAAGCGCAAGCCGCAGTGGAAGGGACGCTAGCGACCCCACCCGCTCTCACTTGGTCATCCGGATGATGTCCTCTACCTGACGCTTCTTGCTCCGATACTGGGCCGATTCCTTCTGGATGGCGTCCGCTTCCTCGGTCCGGCCGGCATCCAGTAGCATTGCCGCGTAGTTGTCGAGTGCGCGGGCCTTCTCCGACCAGGTCGCATCCGGGGATTCGGAAATGATCCGGATCGATTCCCGAAACAAGGGATCGGCCTCGTCGTACCTCCCCACGCCGGCGTAGAAGAACGCCAGGTTGTTCATGCTGAGCCCGGTCACACGGTCATCCGGACCGAAGACCTGTTTTCGCACTTCGAGGGCGCGACGGAACGCGTCCTCGGCCTCGTCGTAGCGCTGCGCCTGATAGTACGCGGCGGCCAAGAAGCTGAGGCTCTCCGCAACCTCGGCGTGATCGGCGCCGAGCGCCGACTCGCGAAGAGCGAGAGCTTCTTCGTGCAAGTCGATCGCCTCCGCGTTGTCGCCCTTCTCCGATTGCGTCACGGCAATCGACGTGAGGGTCCGCGCCAGTTGCTGCTCCTCGCCAGGATTCGCGGTGACGGCGTCGCGCGCGTTCCGTATGAGTCGTTTGGCTTCGTCGGGGTTCCCGGTCTCGTAGGCGCGCGCGCTCGCCTCGACGGCTTCGTCCGGATTGACTGCCGGTTCGCGCGGCGCGCCCAGGCCCGTACGGATGGGCACGCTGCACCCACCGCACAGCACGAGTAGCGCGAGCAGGTGAAGCGAGACAGCCGGCCTTCCTACCGAGGGGAGCTTGCGGGGTTGTCGTTTCTCGTTGGGTCTCATGGTGTGTCGAGAGCGCGGATGATCAAAGGATCCGCGTCGCGTGTCCCTCCCAGTAACGGTCCTTGATGAGCCGCTTGTATAACTTCCCCGATTCCGATCGAGGCAAAGTCTCGGCGAACTCGATCGTGCGTGGACACTTGATCTTGGCGAGATGGTCGCGACAAAACGCGAGCAGTTCGTTGGCCAGATCGGGCCCTGCGTCGCCGAAGTCCGTCGGTTGTACCACCGCTTTGACTTCCTCGCCGTATTCCTCGTTGGGGACGCCGAAGACTGCGACATCCGCGACCTTCGGATGAGCCATCAGGGCGTTCTCGGCCTCTTGCGGATAGATGTTCACCCCGCCGGAAATGATCATGTTGGCCTTGCGGTCGGTGAGGTAAAGGTAACCGTCGGCGTCGAGATAACCCATGTCGCCAACCGTCGACCAACCGTTGCGATGCCGGCTTCCCTGCGTCTTGGCGGGGTCGTTGTGATACTCGAAAGTCCCGCCTCCCGAAAAGTAGACGGCGCCGACCTTCCCGACGGGCAGTTCACTTCCGTCGTCGTCGACGATGTGGACCGAGCAGTTGAGGGGTTTGCCGACCGAACCGGGATGGAGGAGCCATTCCTCCGAAGTGATCGCCGTCGATCCGTTCCCCTCGGTCGCACCGTAGTACTCGTACAGGATGGGTCCCCACCATCGGATCATCTGCTCCTTCACACTCACCGGACAGGGCGCGGCGGCGTGCAGGGCTATCGTCTGGCTCGAGAGGTCGTAGCGGTTGCGATCCTCTTCCGGCAAACGAAGCATGCGAACGAACATCGTCGGTACCCATTGGCTGTGTGTCACCCGATGGCGCTCGATCAAAGCCAGCGCCAGAACCGGGTCGAACTTCTCCATCACGATCGCGGTCGCGCCGATGCGCTGGGTCGCCATCAGGAATCGCAGCGGGGCCGAGTGGTAGTTCGGCGCCGGTGAAAGGTAGACGGTGTCGGGACCGAATCCGAACATGCCCGAAGCGAGGCCGCGCGCGACTGGCGGCGGTGTGCCGATCGTTCGATCGCCGACGGGATGGCAAACCCCTTTCGGATATCCCGTGGTGCCGGACGAATAGAGCATGGCTGCACCCTCGATCTCGTCGCTGATCGGTTCGACCGAGTGTTCCTGGATGGCATTCTCCCAGCGTTCGAAGCCGCGACAGTCGCCGCCAACCATCAGTCGAGTCGCCACGGCCGGCGCCGTCGTCAACGCCTGTTGCGCGATCTCCGCGAAGTCTTCGGAGGCGATCAGCGCTACCGCTCCGCAATCGTTCAGGATGTAGGAAATCTCGGGCGACGTCAGGTGCGTGCTGATCGGCGTATAGCGAAGACCGGAGCGCTGCGCCGCCCAGCAGACCTCGAAGAATCGCGGATGATTGCTCATCAAGATCGCAATCGTGTCGTCCGGCCTCATCCCACGGGAGCGAAGCAGATGCGCGCCTTGCGACGATCGCTGGTCGAGATCGCGGTAGGTCACGACCTCGCCACTGCCGCCCATGATGTAGGCGGCCTTGTTCGGCGTGGCGATGCCATGGGTGCGCGGATACATGGGCACAGTCATATGGATGGCGCGCCGCAATGGTGCAAGAGGCCGAGGCGGGTGGGCACTCCGTCGAGATCAGGCGACGTCGCGGTCCCCGTCGCGCTTTGGAAGCGGGGCAGGGGCCGCGCGCGACGGCGCTGGAGCGAAGCGCCCAGCCATCAGAGCTCCCATGGGCGCCGTCAGTTCCAGCTTCTCGACCAGGATCTTCAGGACGGCCGTAATCGGCGTCGCCAACAGCATTCCGACGATTCCCCACAGGGCCCCCCAGACGACCAGTCCGAGGAGGATGGAAACAGGATGGAGATCGAGCGAGGAACCCATCAGCTTGGGCTCTATCACGTTGCCGATCGCGAACTGAACCGCCGACGGGATCGCGATGGCCAGCGTCGCCGTGGTCGTCGACAGCTCCGGGTTGAACAGGACCACCGGCAATGGCAGCAGCGTCGCGATTACCGAGCCGATCGTCGGGATGAAGTTCAACAGGAAGGCGAACAGACCGAACACCAGGGCGAGGTCGATTCCGAGGACGGAGAGCGCAAGTCCGACGAGGACGCCCGTCGCACCCGATGTGGCGAACTTGGCGGCGACGTAGCGTTTGATGTTCAGTTCGATCTCGCCCCACACGCCGGGCGTCGGCTCCGGGCTCACCGTGCGCCCCGCCAGCAGGAAGCACAGGAAGATCATCACCATCGTGCCCTGCGACAACACCGCGACGACCGCGTTTGTCGTCGCCATCAGCATGCCCCCCACGGTGCTCGGTCGCAGAAAGGTCGCTGGGTTCAGCGCGGCGGGAGGTCGCACTCCGTAACTGGCGAGCACGGAGTTGATGTAGGTGGGAATCCTCTCCATCTGCTCTTGGTAGGCGACCGCATTTGCGGTCAGTTGACTCACCGACGCCGAGACCAGGCCCGCGAGAGAGGTGAGGAGGAAGAATCCGAGAACCAACGTCGCGAGCACGGCCAGCGCGTTGGGTATGCGCAGATAGCGCACCTGCAAATCGATCACGGGGGCCAACGCGAAGGAGAAGAAGAGCGCCAAGACGAACGGGATCATCGCCGAGCGAAGCCAATAAAGAGCCAGGGCGACGGCGAGGCTGGTGAGGATGAGCAGGCAGATTGTTTGCAGGCGCTGCTCTTGGTGGGAGATGGACATCAGGCCAAGGCAGACATTATCCGCCTTTTCCG
>Ga0307505_10000568_pt1 | contig 39433 bp, 34 predicted proteins | sample 23_S_MG_FD_202183 | JGI IMG/M metagenome (GOLD analysis project Ga0307505, IMG submission 202183) | Soil microbial communities from Populus trichocarpa stands in riparian zone in the Pacific Northwest, United States - 23_S | ecosystem: Environmental > Terrestrial > Soil > Riparian zone > Trees...
CGGGCCGCAGCATATCCAACGCCGCCGCCCTCCGCCCGCCCACCCCACGCGCTTCGCGCGGATGATGCTGACAGATCGACCTCGACCCATTGGTCAGATTGCTACGGTTCTACGTGGTCGTCCACACTTACGGACTATCGAGGCCAATTCTATTCATCGACTCGAGCGCGGGGCGCCGGACTCGACTTAGATTCGCTTCGTGCCGCTTTTGCGCGAAGAGGCTACGACACCGTCCTCCTCAGGTATGCTGACCTGGATCTAAGGGCGCAGGACTTCGCGGGCGAAAATGTTCTGTACCAGTCGTCCGAGGATCCTGGGCTTCTCTATAAGGACTACGTCGAAGACTTGATCTTAGGAATGAGGATGCAGGGTGCGAATCTCATTCCGCGGTTTGAGTATTTTCGAGCGCACCACAACAAGATCTTCATGGAGGTTCTAAGGGACGTCACGCTCTCCCCTGAGATTGGCGGTGGGCGTGCCCAATCATTCGGCACGCTGGAGGACCTCGTTCGCCGCGGAAGTGGCGTTAGACTCCCGGCGGTCCTTAAGCCAAGCGCCGGTTCGAAAGGGCGCGGCGTTACGATCGCGAAAGACGTGAACGCAATGCGCCGGGCCGCCAAGCGCCTAGCCCGGAGTTTCTCTCTCCACAACCTTTGGTGGCGCGGGCTCCATCTCTTCGACGCGCGAGGTTTTTTGCGCATGTCTAACCACAGGCGAAAGTTCGTGGTTCAAGATTATGTGCCCGGACTCGGTGGCGACTATAAGGTAGTCATCTATTGGGATCGATACTTTGTGTTGTATCGCCACAACCGCAGGAATCGTCCCACCGCTAGCGGGAGCCGGCGGTTTTCTAGACCGTACCCTCCGGACGGTGTGTTGGATTTCGCGGAGTCTGTTATGCGGTCCTTTTCCACGCCCTTCATGGCACTCGATATCGGGCACGCGGCTGATCGTTGCCATCTCTTTGAGTTTCAGTTCCTCTGCTTCGGGCAGAGAACGATTGAGGATGCGCAGTGCTACTACGAGCGCCAGAACGGGCAATGGGCTCGGGTGTCGTCCAGGCCAATACTCGAGGATGAATTTGCGCGAAGCGTGGATTTATACGTGCGTAACGGGGGCTCTGCTCCAGCAGGGAGTGTGTCGCAATGATGCCACGATTGGCGATTCTGGAGATTCACAGATGCTTCTGATTCGCCACGCCGAATCGCTGGAGGACATCGACAATGCCGTCTACGAGCTGGTGCCGGATCACGCCATCGGCCTCACGGTGGAAGGGCGGTCGCAGGCCATTCAAGCCGCAACCGAGATATCAAGTCGCATTGGCGTCGCTCGACGTCTCTCGATCGTTTGTTCGCCGGCAAGACGAGCGGAGGAGACCGCCGAACTCATCGCCGCAGGTATCCGCGCAGCGAGCAATGGGGCGGTGGACGTTCAGTGCATGGCGGACGCTAGGCTTGTCAAACAAGACTGGGGGAGCGTGACCATGGCCAACCGGGTGGAGCAGCTGCGAAGGCGATACGAAGCCGGGGCAATGAACTACAAGTTTCCAGATGGTGAATCCGGTTGGGACGTGGCAACGCGGATGCGGTCATTGATTGCTGAGCTGACGGCATGGCCAACCCCGCTCGGCAACGCTGCTGTCATAATCACGCACGGTTTCGAGGTGCGTATTGCATTAATGATTCTACTCGGGTGGACTGAGTCAGAGTTTGAGCAATACGCAAATCCGCCGACTTGCTTCATCGCCGACGTCAGAGCTCATGATAATGCGATGACGCTAATGGGTGAAGGTCCACCGTTGTACACCCCGGGGCCTTCCCACATTCCAAGAGTTCGGTAACCAGCCCGTACGGGTTGCGAGGTGTCGTGATGTGCGTGCGCAATTCTTCGAGAAGCTCGCGCGCTCGAGATGGAGTAGTGCAACTCTCGGATGTGCCGTAGGGGGAGTATGAGCATCGCGTCGACATATACCTTCGACTCTCTTTTGGAAGATCAATCGGGCGAGCTGCTTGCCATCTACCAGAAGTTCTTCCCTCCTTTGGGTTGGAGTCCCACGTATTTTCGCTGGCAATACTACGAAAATCCCTCTGGGGCGGCAAAGGTGTGGGTAGCCAGAGAAAGGGGGGGCATCGTCGCCAGCTATACCGCGATTCCTCACCGAATGTACGCAAATGGGCGAGTTGCTACCGGCTGGCGTGTTCAAAATGTGGTGACGTTGCCGGAGCATCGGGGACGGGGCTTGTATCATAGACTCGCCGCCATTGCCGCCCGGGAGCTATTCAATGGCGACCATCCGTTGAATTTCGCTTTCCCGAATGAACGGTCGAAGAACGGATTCATCCGTACGGGCTGGAAAGCCGCGTTCCGGCTTCCGCTGAAGACCAAAGTGATCCGAGATGCGCCGCCGAGCGCACATCTCTCCGCGATCGTGACGCCGCTAACCCAGTTCGACGCCGATTCCGAACGCATCTGGGAAGCGCATCGAAAGAGGCTGGGCTTCGCCGTGGAGCGGAGTTCCTCCTATTTGAATTGGAGATACTTCTCGAACCCCAAATCAGAATACTCCTCCTTTCGGCTGGATTCTGGAAAGAACGCGGCAATCATGACCTTGAAGTTCTACACTCGCGAGGACGGCATGCGCTTCTCTCATCTGTGTGATTTCTTCCAATCAGAGCCCGACTCGGCGCTGACGGAGAGCGCATTCAAGCAGTGGATCGATGCTTCCGTCGGACGAGATTGCCGGGAGATGAGCTGCTGGTGCGTCACAGGAAGCGGCATGGAGACCGTTCTCAGTGGGGCCGGTTTCACCGAGAAGGAGGGCTTCGACCGTTGGATGGTGCTGAATGCACATACGTCGGCGTTCGAGCCAGCAACAACCGGCCGCTATGACCAAGAGAGCTCCTGGCATCTGGTCATGGGAGATAGCGACGTCTACTGAGACCGGTCCGAGAAGGGCCTTTTGGGCGGTCACGCCAATGCTGAACGCGCACACCGCCGGCTTGGCTTGGTGCGCCATGGTCAGCAGCGGCGATGGATCGCTGCGGGGTGCGCGTGCCTCAGTGGGTTCGCGCGGGCGGGCGGGGGTGGAGGGATCTCGGAGGGCAGCCCGAGATGGCGAACGATCTTCTGGACGGCTGGGCTGTGGTCGAGAAATACCGGTGGAGACTGAGCGGTCATGTGCGGCATTTACGGCGTGATTCAAACCATCGGAGAATCGATTCATGAGCCGGAGTTTCGTGCGATGGGCCAGGCAATCCGACACCGCGGACCAGATGCGGAAGGTCACTACATCGGCAGTCACGTTGCACTCGGTCATCAACGGCTGAAGATCATTGATCTTAGCGAAGCCGCCCGACAACCGATGACCAACGAGGATGGCTCAATCGTCCTGGTATTCAACGGCGAGATCTACAACTTTCAGGCATTGCGAACGGAATTGGAACGGCATGGTCACGAGTTCCGATCACGGTCGGATACCGAGGTAATCGTTCACGGCTACGAAGAGTGGGGCAAGCGGTGCGTCGAGCGATTCAGCGGCATGTTCGCATTCGCAATCTACGACAAGAAGCGCCGCGAGATATTTCTCGCGCGCGATCGCCTTGGCATCAAGCCACTCTATTACTTTGCCAGTCAGGCTGGCGTGCTCTTCGCATCCGAGATCAAAGCCTTCCTCGGCTGCCGTGCATTCACCCACAAACTCAATGAGTCGGCACTCACGGAGTACTTCCTCTACCGGACGTTAGCCGGGCGCGAAACGCTATTCGAGAACGTGCACGCCCTCCTCCCCGGTCACTGGCTGAGGATTCGTTCCGACCTGACGTACACCGAACAAGCGTACTGGAATATCCAGTTCGACCAACCGCGGTTGCCGACGGCGAGCGCGCCTCTCGTACTCGACAGGTTGACGCTATCGGTCGCCATGCAGGAAGTGTCGGACGTGCCAGTCGGCGCGCAATTGAGCGGCGGGACGGACTCGAGCCTCGTGACCGCGTTGATGGCGCAACGCTCGAAGGTCCCGATTAGGACGTTTGCCGTCGGCTTTCAAGAGGCAGAATACAGCGAACTGTCGTACGCCAAAGCCGCTGCGCAACATCTCAAAACAGACCACCACGAAATCTTCGTAAACCACAACGAATTCGCCGAAGCTCTCGACACGTTGACGTGGCAGCAGGACGAGCCACTGACGCACGCTAATTCCGCCGGCATCTATTGGCTGTGCAAGTATGCGAAGTCGACCGTGACGGTCTTGCTGAGCGGCGAGGGGGCTGACGAAACGTTCGCGGGCTACCGCCGGTACGAGTGGTTGCGCGAAAGCATGCTCGCGAAACGATGGCGATTCCCAGCGGGCCCGTTCCTACCAGGACAGGCGCACGGGTACCGAATGGGGCGACTCAAGCAGGCACTGACCAATTCCGCTCGGGATTTAATCATTATCGGCACTGCCAACGGTCTCGCTGCTTTCGGCGAGCATTTCGACGCGCGGGCGGTCATGGAGAAGCGCGACGAAATCTTGAGGCCTGTGCACACCCAGAGTTGGCTTACGCAGGCGCTCTACTACGATCTGAAGACGTATCTGCCTTCGATTCTGATGCGCCAAGATAAGATGAGTATGGCCAGCGGAGTGGAAACGCGGGTCCCATTTCTGGATCATGAATTGGTTGACCTGACGTTCCGGTTACCGGACGCGGCGAAGCTAAGAGCTGGCCAAACGAAAGTTCTCCTCAAGCAAATCGCGTCACGCTACCTACCGGCGGAACTCCTCCATCGCCCCAAGGTCGGTTTTGGATTCCCACTAAAACCGTGGCTACAAGCGGACCACGGGCTCGGCGAGCGTCTATCACTCGTGACCGAACCCAACAGTTTGGCGCGCCGGTTCCTCCCGAAGGTGTTTCTGGATGCACTCCTCAAGGAGCATCGGGCCAAGGCCGTCGATCACACTGAACCGCTGTGGACGCTGCTCGCATTGGAAGTATGGTACCGGCGATGGTTCTCAGAAACTGCCAGGGCTGGAGTTCACCGGGTGTAGAGGAGAGAGAAGCTAAAGCATCCGCTGAGGATCGGAACGATGTCGAATTCCATCCAAGGATGAGACTGCGCGCGAACGATGCTTCAGCGGGTTCAGATCGGAAGGTCGTGGAGAATGAGCGGTGCGCCACGAAGCGGGCGTCGTCTGCCCCGGCGGTCGTCCGCCGCGACAGGGGAGGATCCGCGAGGTCAGATGCGCTCAGCGCTTCGGCGCATCGAACGTGGCGCGAGGCGCGCGACGTCGCGCGCGCTCACCGCAGCGCTCGCGAGTTCATCCAGCTGAACCCCAGGCTGAGATTTCGATCGGTTTCATGTCTCTATTTCGGTCTCTATTTGGTGCTCTTGGACACTCGTTGACGCTCATCGACAGAGAGGATCGTGGTAGACTTGCTTTCGCGTCTCATGGTGTGCGTCTATGGCGTTAACTAGTGGGAAATGCAGGCGTTACGGCGCTAAGCGGGCGTAGCTCAGTTGGTAGAGTCGGAGCTTCCCAAGCTCCATTCCGATGGATTCCGATGCATCCTCCTAAGCAAGTGCAAGATGCTCATTGTGCAGACGATGAGACTCGGAATGCGTGGGCGAATCGTCCGTCCTTGAGTACACTGATCCTTTAATGCGTCGATCGACTGTTCGAATCCTTGCTGTGATCACTCTCGTGCTCCTGGGCGCGCCGGTGACGATGCATGTTGTTCTTCATGATCTGCACGGTCATGACGAACGAACGACGCCAGCGGGCGTGACACAGATCGACCATGGGGGTCACGAGCATCCAATCGTGACGTCATCCGCCCCGATCGCTGTGACCCCTAGTGTTTGCGCTGTGTCCATGGTGGTTGCGGAATGTCCCGCAACGTCGACGGTAACAATACGCGCCGAGCGCAATGCCATCGCGCACGGTGCGCTACGCACTGATGACGACGTCGGTCTCCAGCCTCTTCTCTCTACCTTCCTGATCTAGTCCACTCCTCGCAAGCGCCCCATCAGCGTTTCCGCGACAGGAGTGGACTTTGCGTTTTCAACGCTTCTTTTTCAGCTTCGTGCTCATCACCGCCACGGGGGCGAGCGCACAGACGATCCCGAACGTACTCACCGAGGACGACGCCCTGCGCATCGCGCACGCATCGCAGAGCGTCGTTGCGCTCAGCGCGGCGCAACTCGATCTCGCGCGCAGCGATGTCGAGCGCGAGCGCCGCTGGCCCAACCCGACCCTCGACTACACGCGTGAGAGCGCCGGCGAGACCGAGCGTTTCTTGACGCTCTCGCAGTCGTTCGACTTCTCCGGCAGGCGCTTTCTGCGACGGCGCGCCGCCGAGCTGCGCGTAGAAGCGATGCAGCAGGAGGTGGCCGGTCAGCAACTCGATCTCTCGCGCATCGTCCGATCGGAATTCAGTCGCGCGGCGAGTCAGCACGAGCTCGTGCGCGCGCTAACCGAATGGTCGCGCAAGATCGGTGCTGCGGCGGAGACGGCGGCGCGCCTGCAAGCGGGCGGCGAAGTCTCGGGCTACGACCGGCGGCGCCTCGAGCGCGAGCGGATCGGGGCCGAAGCACGCCTCGCGGCCGAACGCGGCGCACTCATCGCGGCACAACGGCGGCTCGCCTCTCTCCTCGGCGTTGAGAATCTCGACGGCGTCACGTTGCAGCGACCTACGCCGCCGGAGATCCCGGCCGCCGCCGAGCTGACCTCGCGCATCGAACAAAGGCCCGACGTCGCGGCCATCGCCAAACGCATCGATGCGGCAACGCTCGATCAGCAGGCCGCGCAACGCTGGCGCGTGCCGCTCTTCGACCTCACCGCCGGGATGAAGAACACACAGGCGGACAGCGGCGCGATTCTCGGTGCAGGCGTCAGCCTGCCGATCTTCAATCGGAACCAGGACGAGTTGCTGCGCGCGAACGCCGAGGTGGCGATCCTCAACGCGCAACGCGCGCTCCTCGTCACACGCGCACGCGGCGAAGTCGGCGGCCTCGCGGCCGAAGCGCGCGAGCTGCGCAATGCGGCGCGCCTCTTCCGCGAACAGGCGCTGCCCACATCCGAACGTCTCACTGCAACGGCGGAAGCCGCGTATCGCGCGGGCGAGGTCGGCATCCTCGAACTGCTGGACGCCTACCGCACCGCGCTCGATGCCGAAGTCGAAACCGCGGAGCTCGAGCAACGCGCACGCGAAGCCGAGATCGGGCTGACCCGCGCCCTTGGAGGAATCACCCGATGAAGACCATCACACGCACGGCCGTCCTGCTGCTCGTCGTGGCGGCACTCGCCTGCAACAAGCACGAGCACGAGGAAGCGAAAGCACCCCAGCGCGAGGCCCTGTCGTTCACGCACTTCACCGATCGCACGGAGCTGTTCGTCGAGTTCGACGCTCTGGCGAAGGGCGCGGAGTCAGCGTTCGCGGCGCACGTGACGCGGCTGTCCGACTTCAAGCCGCTCGCGACCGGAACAGTGACGGCGATCCTCAGCGAAGGCGCGCCAGAAGAACGATTCACGTCGAGCGCGCCGAGCGTGCCCGGCATTTTTCGCCCCGTCGCCAAGCCACAGCACGCAGGACAGCGGCGGCTCGTCTTCGAGATTGCCTTCGATGGTGCGATCTCGCGCCATGACCTCGGAATGATGACCGTCTTCGAGTCGGAGCAGGCGGCGATTGCTGCTGCGCCGAAGGAAGAGGAAGCAGGCGGCGGTATCGTCTATCTCAAGGAACAGCAGTGGAAGACGGAGTTCGCGACGGCACCGGTCACGGAAGGCGAAGTTCGTGGATCCGTTGCGGCGAATGGCGCCCTGCGTCCTCGTCCTGATGGTGAAGCACGGGTCGGCGCACCGGCCGGCGGACGGTTTCTCGCGCGCGGCACGTATCCGCAGATCGGTATGACCGTCGCGCGCAATCAGGTGCTCGGCGTCATCGCTCCGCGCGTGCCGACCGACGTCGATCCTTCATCCCTCAACCTCGACGTGCAGCGCGCGCAGATCGCGCTGCAACAGGCGCAGGCGGAGCGTGCGCGACTCGAAGCGCTGCTCGCACAGGAAGCAATCCCCGAGCGCCGCGTGACCGACGCGCGGCGGCAGGAGCAGAGGGCGCGCACCGACCTGCAGGCTGCGCAAAGCCGTCTCGCGCAGTATCGCGGCACGCAAAGCGCTACCGGCGGCGAGTCGGCCGGACGCTTTGAAGTGCGCTCGCCGGTCGCAGGGACGATCGTCACGGTGACCGTCGCGCCCGGCGAGTTCATCGAGGAAGGGCGTGAGCTTTTCCACGTCGTCGATCTGTCGTGTCTCTGGCTCGAGTTGCAGATTCCCGAAGGACAGATCGGCCAGGTGCAGGCGTCGAACAGTGTGTGGTTCCAACCGGAGGGCTTCCCGAGCGCGTTCGAGGTAAGTCCCACGAGTGGCGGACGTGTCGTCGCCTCGGGTGGTGTCGTCAACGAGAAAACGCGCACGCTTCCGCTCATCTTCGAGGTGCCGAACCGCAAGGGCCAACTGAAGTCCGGCATGTTCGTGCGCGCTCAGGTCTTCACCGCCACGACGCAGCGCGGAATCGTCATCCCGCTTTCGTCGGTCGTCGATGAAGACGGCCAGCCGGTCGCATACGTCGAGCTCGAAGGCGAGTTGTTCGAGCGCCGGCCGCTGAGGCTAGGCACGCGTCAGGGCGATCTCGTGCAGATCCTCGAAGGGCTCAAAGCCGGCGATCGCGTCGTCACGCGCGGCGCGTACAACATCCGCCTGCAAGCTGCATCGGGAGCCGTGCCCGCGCACGGGCACGCCCACTAACGGGAGCCGCAATGATCGATCGCATCATTCAGTGGTCTCTCCGCAATCGTCTGTTCGTGCTCACCGCGGCTGCGCTGCTCCTCGTTTGGGGCACGTACGAAGCCGTGAAGATGCCAGTGGACGTCTTTCCCGATCTCACCGCGCCGACTGTCACCGTCGTTGCCGAAGCGCACGGCATGGCGCCGCAGGAAGTCGAAACGCAGATCACGTTTCCCGTCGAGACCGCGCTGAACGGCGCGTCCGGCGTGCGTCGCGTGCGCTCGTCCACAGGTGTCGGCATCGCCGTGATCTGGGTCGAGTTTGAATGGGGCACCGACATCTATCAGGCCCGCCAGGTCGTCAGCGAAAAGCTTCAGCTCGCGCAATCGACGCTGCCGTCCGGAGTCGCTCCGCCGGTACTCGCGCCGGTCTCCTCGATCATGGGCGAGATCATGTTCATCGCGCTCACGTCGGATCGTCATTTGCCGATGGAGCTGAAGACGACCGCCGACTGGAACATCCGTCGCCGCCTCCTCGCGGTCCCGGGCGTTTCACAAGTCATCCCGACGGGAGGCGAGACCAAGCAGTATCAGGTGATCGTCCGGCCCGATCGTCTGGCCGCCTTCGGCATCGGCGTCGACGAAGTCGTGCGGGTGTTGCGTGAGAGCAACGAGAACACGTCTGCGGGCTTCTACAACGAAGGTGGACAGGAGTACCTGATTCACGGTGTTGGCCGCATCACCAGCCCCGATGACATCGCCTCGACGGTCATCGTCGAGCGTGCAGGCCAGCCGATCCTCGTGCGCGATGTCGCGACAGTGCAGATCGGCGGCGCACTGAAACGCGGCGAAGGGTCGCACAACGCGAAACCCGCCGTGATCCTCGGCATTCAGAAGCAACCCACCGCGAACACGCTCCAGCTCACGCGCCAGCTCGACGCGGTGATGGCCGACATTCAGAAGACCCTGCCGCAGGGGATGAAGATCAACAGTCATATCTTCCGGCAGTCCGACTTCATCGAGATCGCGGTGCACAACGTCGTCGCCGCCCTGCGCGACGGCGCCATCCTTGTCATCGCCATCGTCTTCATCTTCCTCATGAGCGCGCGCGCTACCGGTATCACCGTTCTCGCGATCCCGCTGTCGCTCGTGACCGCAATCATCGCCATGCGGCTCTTCGGCGTGACGATCAACACCATGACCCTCGGCGGGATGGCCATCGCGGTCGGCGCGCTCGTCGACGACGCGATCATCGACGTCGAGAACGTCGTCCGGCGTCTTCGTGAGAATCGCAACCTCCCGCCCGATGAGCAACGTGGCATGCTCGACGTCATCTACGAAGCGAGTCGCGAGGTCCGCGGCTCGATCGTCTTCGCCACGGTCATCATCGTGCTCGTCTTCCTGCCGTTGTTCCTCCTCACCGGCATCGAAGGACGTCTCCTCCGCCCGCTCGGCTTCGCTTACATCGTCTCGCTTGCAGCTTCGCTCGTCGTTGCGCTGACCGTAACCCCCGCACTCTGCTCACTGCTGCTGCCTCGCTCGAAGGCGATCGTCTCTGAAGACGAGAGCCGGCTCGTGCGCTGGCTCAAAGGGTGGTACGGGCCGATGCTCGCGCGCCTGCTCGATCACTGGAAGGCGATCACCACGGCTGCCGTCGTGGCGCTGGCGATCGCCGGCGTGGGGCTAGCGCTGGCGGGTCGCGCGTTTCTCCCCGACTTCAACGAAGGGACGCTCACCATCAACCTCGTCACGCTGCCGGGAACCTCGCTCGAAACGTCCGACCGCCTCGGAAAGATGACGGAGCAGATCCTCCTCGGCGAGCCCGAAGTCGTCGCCACGGCGCGCCGTACCGGCCGCGCCGAGCTCGACGAGCACGCCCAGGATGTGAACGCTTCTGAGATGGAGGTGAGTCTTAAGATGAAGGATCGGAGCAAGGAAGAATTCCTCGCCGATCTGCGCCGCAAGCTCTCGGCCGTGCCGGGCACGAACGTCACCATCGGGCAGCCGATCTCGCACCGCATCGACCACATGCTCTCCGGCACGCGCGCGAACATCGCCGTGAAGATCTTCGGCGAAGACCTCGCTACGCTGCGCAAGCTCGGCGATCAGGTGAAGAACATCATGACTGCCGTTGAAGGCACCGCCGACGTATCGCTCGAGCAACAGCCGGACATCCCGTTCCTGACGATCAAGTTCGACCGCGCGGCCATCGCGCGCTATGGCCTGCAGGTGACCGACATCGCCGAAGCAATCGAGACCGCCTTCGCCGGACATGAAGTCTCGCGCATCCTCGAAGGTCGCGCCGCGTTCGATCTCGTCGTGCGCTACGAGGCCGCCGCAGTCAGCGATATCGACACAATCCGCGCCACGCGTATTGCCACGCCCGGCGGCGCGCAGATTCCGCTCTCCTCCCTCGCCGAGATTCGCAAGGATCGCGGTCCGAACACAATCAGTCGCGAGAACGTCGAGCGCAAGGCAGTCGTCATGTCGAACGTGGCCGGCCGCGATCTGTCGAGCGTGGTTGAAGACATCCGCGAGCAGGTGTCCGCGACGGTGAAACTGCCCGCCGGGTATCACATTGAATACGGGGGGCAGTTCGAGAGCGCGGCCGAAGCGTCGCGCCGCCTCGTGATCCTCGGCATCGTCGTTATCGCCGGTATCCTGCTTCTGCTTTATATCGCCCTCGACTCGCTCCGCGATGCGGCGCTCGTCATGGTCAACCTGCCGCTCGCGCTGATCGGCGGCGTCGCGGGCGTCTACGTCGCGGGCGGCACGCTCTCGGTCGCGTCGATCATCGGCTTCATCACCCTCTTCGGCATCGCCACGCGCAATGGCCTGATGCTCATCTCGCATATCCATCACCTGATGACGCACGAAGGCGTGACCGACCTCCGCGAAGCCGTGCAACGAGGCGCGCTCGAACGCCTTTCGCCAATCCTGATGACGGCACTCTCCGCAGGGCTCGCGCTGATCCCGCTCGCACTGGCGATCGGCAAGCCAGGGAGCGAGATTCAGACACCGATGGCGATTGTCATCCTCTGCGGTCTTCTAACCTCTACGGCACTGAACATGTTCGTCGTGCCCGCACTGTATCTCCGCTTCGGGTCGCGCGTCTCAGAGCAAACCCCGTGAGCGCTTTCGCGCGGCGGCACGGACACGTTCTCGGGAATCGCGCCTGCAGGTGAATAATCGACTTTAGTGACGTGTCGCAGCGGCTGTCTTGCCGCAAGAGCATTCGAGGCAGCCGTGATCGGCACACGTGCCGCAGGAGGTCTTCACCTGCTTCCGCAGCGCCTCACGTGCGCGAAAGACGCGGACGGACGCGTTGTTGGCGGTGATCCCCGCTTCGGCCGCGAAATCCTGCACCGGCGCACCGTCCACGTCGATGCGGCGGAGGGCCTGCTCGTATTCAGGCTTGAGTGTCGACGCCAGGCGGGTGACACAGGCGCAGATAGCGTCGCGCAGCTCAGCAGGTGGCTCAACCGCGCCCTCCATCTCGCGCGCGAGCGCTTCAAGGGCCCGGTTCCGCGTACCGGTTCGGCGGTAATGATCGATCACGGCGTTGCGAAGCGTGCGGTAGAACCACGCGACCGAAGACGTTTCGTCGCGGACCTCGACCGTCTTCTCCAGGCTCTTCACGAACGCGTCCTGGAGGATGTCCTCCGCCAAAGCGCGATCCCCGAGGCGGCGTTCGAGAAAGGTCAGGAACTGGCGGTGGTTGTCGACGAGCTGGAGCATGAGATCGGGATTCATCAGACCTTCCTGTCGCGAAAAGTGTAAGACGACCAATGGTGCTGCGTTAGCCCTTTCGAAGGAGACAACGACATGAATCACTCAACTACAGCGAACACCACCGTTACTGACCCGGTCTGCGGCATGGTTATCACGCCGGCGAAGGCCGTCGGCTCGTCGACCTACGAGGGCAAGACGTATCACTTCTGCTCTCGCGGCTGCGAATTGAAGTTTGATGCGGCGCCGGCGCCGTTTGTAAACCCTACCGCTCCGTCGCCAGAGGGCGCATCCTGCTGCTCGGGCCATTCCTGCCACTGAAGCACGATCACCGGAGGCGTCATGACGAACGAGCATCAGCACGCACAACCACACGGCGGCGAAGTCGATCCCGTGTGCGGGATGGCCGTCGATCCTGCCCAAGCTGCGGGATCGTCACGCGTCGGCGATCGAACCTTCTATTTCTGCTCGACCTCCTGCAAGCAGAAGTTCAATGCGGATCCGGCCTCGTACGGCGCGGTGGTAGCTGCTTCGTCGTCGGCCGAGGTGCTCGACCCGGTGTGCGGCATGACGATCTCGACGGATCGAGCGGCCGGCGTTTCGGAGTACCGAGGCACCGCCTACTACTTCTGCAATCCGAGCTGTAAAGCGAAGTTCGATGCGGATCCTGCGGCCTACGTCGTCGCCTCCCGCCCGGAGCCCGCAGCCGCACCGAAAGGCGCGGTCTACGTCTGCCCAATGGATCCGGAGGTTCGGCAGGACACGCCTGGCGCCTGCCCGAAGTGCGGCATGGCGCTGGAGCCGGAGATGGTCAGCGCACCTGCCACGAAGACCGAGTGGACGTGTCCGATGCACCCCGAGATCGTGCGCGCCGAGCCGGGAAGCTGCCCGATCTGCGGGATGGCGCTCGAGCCCCGCTCCGTCACGCTCGACGACGAGAACCCCGAGCTGAAGGACATGAGCCGGCGCTTCTGGGTGAGCACGGCGCTCACCGTGCCGCTGGTGATCTTTGCCATGCTCCGTCACCTGCCGGGCGTCACTTTCCTGCCGCACAGCCTCATGACGTGGGCTTCGTGGATCGAGTTTGTGCTGGCCACGCCCGTGGTGCTGTGGGGCGGCTGGCCGTTTTTCGAGCGCGCCTGGGCGTCGCTCGTCAACCGCCACCTGAACATGTTCACGTTGATCGGCCTGGGCGTGTCGGTGGCGTACCTCTACAGCGTCGTCGCCACGATCTTCCCTAAACTCTTCCCCCCCTCCTTCCGTGATCACGCCGGAAACGTCGGCGTCTACTACGAGGCCGCAGCGGCAATCGTCGCCCTCGTCCTCCTCGGTCAGGTGATGGAGCTGCGGGCGCGGAGTCGCACCGGCGCCGCGATCCGCGCGCTGCTCGGACTCGCCCCAAAGACGGCGCGTCGCGTCGAGGCAGACGGGAGCGAACGGGATGTGCCCCTCGAAGATGTCAAATCCGGCGATCTGCTGCGCGTCCGTCCGGGTGAGAAGATCCCGGTCGACGGCGTCGTCACCGAAGGCACGAGCAACGTGGATGAGTCGATGGTCACGGGAGAGCCCCTGCCTGTCGAGAAAGCTGCCGGCGATCGATTGATCGGCGCAACCGTGAACACGACCGGCTCGGTGCTGATGCGTGCCGAGCGCGTCGGCGCGGACACGCTGCTCTCGCAGATCGTGAACATGGTCGCGCAGGCGCAGCGGAGCCGCGCACCGATTCAGAAGCTCGCCGACCAGGTGTCGGCGTGGTTCGTACCAGCCGTCATCGCGATCGCGTTGATCACGTTCGCGGTCTGGGCGCTGGTGGGGCCGGAGCCACGACTCGTCTACGCGATGGTCAACGCGGTGGCAGTGCTGATCATCGCCTGCCCGTGTGCACTCGGCCTTGCCACCCCCATGTCGGTCATGGTCGCGGTCGGGAACGGCGCATCGGCCGGGGTGCTCTTCCGGAACGCAGAGGCGATCGAGACGCTGCGGACGATCGACACGCTCGTCGTCGATAAGACCGGCACGCTCACGCTCGGCAAACCGGGCCTTTCGTCCGTGGTCGCAGCGAACGGGTTCGAGGAGCAAGAGATGCTGCGTCTTGCCGCAAGCGTCGAGCGGGCTAGCGAGCATCCTCTCGCCGCCGCGATCATCAGCGGCGCGGAAGCGCGCGGTGTGACCGTGCGGGCGGCATCAGAGTTCGCCTCGATCACGGGCAAGGGCGTGCGCGGTGCTGTTGACGGCCGGAGCGTGGCGCTCGGCAATCGCGCGCTACTGACGGATCTGGGCGTCGATGCGGGCGAGCTCATTGCGCAGGCGGAGAAGCTGCGCGCCGATGGACAGACGGTCATGTTCGTGGTCGTCGACAACAAGCCCGCAGGACTCATCGGTGTTGCCGATCCGGTGAAGGAGACAACTGCCGATGCGATCCGCGAACTGCACGCGGAAGGGCTGCGGATCGTGATGCTGACCGGCGACAGCCAGACAACCGCGAAGGCGGTTGCCGCGAAGCTGGGCATCGACGAGGTGATCGCCGAGGTACTGCCGGAGCAGAAGGCAGACGCCATCAAGCGCCTGCAGCAGGAGGGACGCGTCGTGGCCATGGCCGGCGATGGCATCAACGACGCCCCGGCACTTGCGCAGGCCGAAGTGGGCATTGCCATGGGAACCGGAACCGACGTCGCCATGGAAGCGGCGGACATCACCCTCGTCAAGGGCGATCTCCGCGGCATCGTTCGGGCGCGACGCCTGAGTGATGCAACCATGCGCAACATTCGACAAAACCTCTTCTTCGCCTTCGTCTACAACGCCGTTGGTGTCCCGATCGCGGCGGGCGTCCTCTACCCGTTCTTCGGGTTGCTCCTCAGCCCCATGATCGCGGCGGCGGCTATGGCCTTCAGCTCCGTCTCGGTGATCGGAAATGCGTTGCGGCTGCGGCGCGCGAGGGTGTGACCGCTTGCGGATGCTGACGTATCGCGGGAGCGATGGGTGGCCGCTCTTCGCATTTGTCGACGAGGGGCCGCAGTCGGCCGATGGCCGGGACAGTCCACTCGTCCTTCTCCACGGCGGCGGTCCCGATCACCACATGTTCGTGCCGCTGGCGCGCGAGCTCGCGGACCTTCACACCGTCGTGCTGCCAGACGTGCGCGGCTACGGCCGCTCGATCTGCCGTGAAGCGGCGCGACACATGTGGTCGCAGTACGCTGACGACGTGATCTCACTGCTTGACCACATCGGCGCGCAGCGCGCGATCGTCGGCGGTGCCGGTCTCGGAACGACGATCGCGCTGCGTACTGCCGTTGCGTATCCGGAGCGCGTGCAGGCGATGGTGCTGATCAGCGTCGAGGACATCGAAGACGACGAGAAGAAGTCCGCCGAGATCGCATTCATGGACGCCTTCGCTGAACGCGCGCGCAACGAAGGGATCGACGCGGCGTGGGCGCCGATTCTTCCCGAGCTGGCGTCGCTCATCGGCGCGCTCGTGCGCGAGGCCATCCCTCGATCCGATCCCGCCAGCATCGCGGCCGCGGCCGCGATCGGACGTGACCGTTCGTTCCGCAACATCGACGAGCTTGCGGGGATCACCATGGCGACGCTCATCTTCGCCGGGATGGACGAGCGCCACCCCGCGAAGCTGGCGGGAGATCTCGCGAACCTCCTTCCGCACGGACAGCTCGCCCCGGTGAGACTGTCGGGCGACGTGCGCGATGCGGAGGGTTTCGCGCGCGCATTCGCGCCGACCATACGCCGCTTTCTGATCGACAATGGGCAGCGATGAATAAGGCGAAAACGACGAGCACCACACGCCGCGATGGGTGAAGGCCTTCGGGCTCGTCGCGCTGCTGTTCATGCTCCTCTTTGCGATCGCGCATCTTCTCGGAGGCGGCTTTCGCGGCCATGGACCCGCAGCGCACGGAACGGAGCAGTCACGCCAGCCGTGACGATGACGCCCGGTGTCCGCAAGTTCGCGCTGACCGTCCATGTGCTCGCGTCGGTGAGCTGGCTCGGAGCGGTCGCCGCGTTCCTCGCGCTGGCGATCGCCGGACTGACGCAAACCGATGCGCAGATCGTGCGCGGCTGTTACGTGGCGATGGAACTGACCACGCGCTACGTCATCGTCCCGTTGTGCTTCGCGTCGCTGCTCACCGGTCTGGTGTCGGCTCTCGGCACGACGTGGGGGCTGTTCCGGCACTACTGGGTAGTCATCAAACTGACGCTGACGATCCTCGCGACGGTCGTGCTGCTCGTGCATACGCGGCCGATCCGGTACGTGGCAGATGTCGCGGCGCAGCAACCGCTCGCACGGCACGAACTGCGCGAGGTGCGCTTGCAGCTCGTGGCCGATGCGGGTGCGGCGATGGTGGTGCTCGTCGTGAACACGGTTCTCGCGGTCTACAAGCCGCGCGGCTTCACGCGATACGGACGGCGGAAGCAGCGAGAAGAACGGGCCCAGGGCGCGGCGTAATGGGTGTGCGGCGATTACAATGCGCGACGGTGAACGCGAACGTGAGACGAACGGGTTTTGCGCTGATCGTTGTGGCGATCCTCGGATGCACCGGCGAGAGAGTCAGCGACACTGAGGAACCCAAAGCGCGGGCGAAGACTGTGACCGCGCAGACATCCGCCGTCCAAGAGCTGCCCTCGCCGGCAGCCGCGGGTGCTGCCGAACCGTTCCTCTTCGCCACGCGAGACGGCGTCCTTCTGAGCTGGCTCGAGCCGGTCGCGAACACGGATCGCGTCGCGCTCCGATTCGCTCGGTACGGTGGCGGACAGTGGAGCGCGCCGCGGACCATCGTCGAGCGCAACGACCTGTTCGTGAACTGGGCCGACTTCCCATCTGTCGTCGAAGACGCGAAGGGGGCGCTCTTCGCGCATTGGCTGCAGAAGAGCGGCAAAGGAACGTACTCATACGACGTACAGATGGCCTCCTCTCCCGACGGCGGCGCAACGTGGGGCAAGCCGTTCTTGCTCAATCGCGATGGCAAGCAGGCCGAGCACGGCTTCGTGACGCTGGCTGCGCTGCCGGACGGCGGCGTCGGCGCGACGTGGCTCGACGGCCGGAAGATGACCGGCGGCGGCCACGGCGGCCATGAAGCGGGCGGCGACATGGGCATCCGCTACGCGACCGTCAGCGCTGACGGCACTATCGCAGAGGACGTCGAGGTGGATGACCGAACGTGCGAATGCTGCACGACCGGCATGACCATGACGAGCACCGGCCCGGTGATCGTCTACCGCGACCGCTCCGCCGACGAGGTGCGTGACATCGCTTACGTTACGAAGACGGCGAGCGGCTGGACGAAGCCTGCGCGGGTGAACGCCGACGAGTGGAAGATCAACGCCTGCCCGGTCAACGGTCCACAGATCGACGCGATCGGCGCCCGATCGGTGACGGCGTGGTTCACCGCCGCGCAGGAGAAGGGCCGCGCCTACGTCGCCTTCTCGGATGATGCCGGCGCGACGTTCGCCAAGCCGGTGCAGATCGACGACGGGAAGCCGATCGGCCGGCTGGACGTGCTCCTGCTGGATGAGCAGACCGCGCTCGTGACCTGGCTCGAACAGACGACGGCTGGCGGTGAGATCCGCGCGCGGCGCATATCGCGGGACGGAAAGGCAGAGCCCGCGATCAAGATTGCGGATTCGACCACCGCCCGTGCGGCCGGGTTCGCTCGCATGGCCAGGCACGAGCGGGACGTGTACTTCACATGGACCGAGCAGAGCGCGAACAGCAAGCGCGTCCATATCGCCCGCGGTCGGTTCTAGGGAACGGAACGTCCTGCGGTATTGTTCGACAGTCTGAGTTGTACTTCGCCAACGGAACCATGAGACGCAAAGCCATCGCCGCCGCCTGGATCGCCGGAACGACCGTTCCGCTGCTGATGGCGACGGTGTTTCTGGTCGGCTGCTGCGTCCTGCCGTTTCACCAGATCGCGCATAAGCTGATGCCGATCTGCGAGATGGCGGCGAACGTCATCCGCGGCGACCACGCCGCGCACGACCACGAGCACGAAGCGACACCGCCGTCGCCTGCCCGCGAGAAGCAGGATCCGGTGAAGCGGATCGCCACCGAAGTGCCGAACCCGTTCAGGCTCGCGGCAGTCGCCAGCGAAGCGCGTGCGGTCACGCCGACGGCTACGACCGGCTATCGCAGCTTCATCACCCTCGGCGCGGTGCGCTGCGACAGGGATGTCGGTCTGCACGTCCTCGTCGAAACCTTCCTCATCTGATCCCGCCTCCACGTGGCGCGCATCGCGTCGTGGGCCTTCGTGTGCCCGCTGACCGCTGCCGGACGCCGCGTAATCCCCTCCCTGAAAGAACATAGCGGTTGCCCTGTAAGGAGTTTCGAGATGAAGCGTTATCCGGGCATGAACATCATGCGAGCAATGCTGCTCGTCGTCGCTCTAGTCATGGCGCTCGTCGCGGCGGCGTGCGGCGGAGAGAAGAGCGTCGCGTCCAAGAGCGCGGCTGCCTATCGCGACGCGCAGGCGAAAGGGATCCCCGTCGCCGGAGGTCACGAGCACGGCGGCCACGCCGCGACCGACACCACCGCCAGCGCGGACCACAGCGCCCACGGCGCGACAGCCACCGGCGGAGCGATGGACCATTCGGCGCACGGCACCGGCGCGGATGCACACGCCGGGATGAATCACGGCACGACCACGAGCGGTGCGATGGACCACAGCGCCCACGGAGGCGCGGCCACGGTCGATCACGCCGCGATGGGCCACACCACGAGCGCGACGAATGCGCACGCGGGCCACGGCACGAGCAGCGGGACGACGGCGACCGATCACGCGGCGATGGGCCACGGCACCAGTCGCACGGCGAACGCGCACGGCGGACACACCGCCACGACGAACGCACACGCGGGACATGGCACGACAGCGTCACCGGCGAACGCGCACGCGGGCCACACCGCCCCTCCGGCTGCGGCCGACCCGCACGCGCAGCACGGAGCGCAACCGGCGACGGCGCAGATGGACCACAGTCAGCACGGCGCGATGCAGACTCCCGCGACTGCCGGCGCGAACGCGAACGCGCACGCACAGCACGGCGCAGCAGCTCCGCCGACAGCCGCACCGGCGCTGCGATCGAACGCAGACATGCAGCGCGCGCAACCGGCGGCGACGCTCCGCGGAGATGCATTCGATGCACCGGCGCCGGTCTCGGTCTCGGAAGCCGCGAAGGCAGCGCAGGGCGGTGGCCACGAAGGCCACGGAACGCGCGGCATCACTGCGGGCGAAGATCACGAGAACCCACCCACGCCGATGCCGGCTACGCGCGACGGAAGCCGCCGCCCGCCCGCGGCCGATCACAGCCAGCACGGCACGACGGCAGCGCCGCCGGCGAAGCCGAGTGCCGCGACCATCTACACCTGCCCCATGCACCCCGAAGTGACGAGCGACAAGCCGCGCACGTGTCCGAAGTGCGGGATGACGCTCGTGAAGAAGAACGGATGACGAGGACGGATCGATGAAGTACACGACGACAACATTCCTCGGCCTCGCCGCGGTGCTGCTCACCTCCTGCGTGAGCGTGCCGCGCGACGCCGGAACGAACGACGTGCAGCAGGCGGTCGCGCAACGCGGCGGTCCCGCCGTCGAATGGAACGCCCAACCCGCGACGGCCGATCACGAGCGTGTCGCGGCCATGCTTCAGGACGAGCTCACGGCGGATGAAGCGGTCGCGATTGCGATGGTCAACAGCCCGCGCCTGCAGGTCACGCTCGCGGAGGTGGGCATCGCCCGCGCCGATCTGATCGAAGCGTCGACGATCTCCAACCCGATCCTCGAGGCGGAGATCCGCTATCCGGCGGCGCCATACCGCCCCTTCGAGCTGAGCCTCGCGCAATCGCTCATCGACCTGATCCAGCTCCCGCGGCGCCGCGCCCTCGGCCGTGCAGCATTCGACGCAGCGCAGATGCGCGTCAGCACTGAAGTGCTGCGATTCGCCGGCGACGTACGCGCCGCGTATTACGAGCTCCTCGCGGCGACGCAGCATGTGGCGCTCATTCGCACCACCCACGATGCCGCGCAGACCTCCGCGGAAGTGGCGATCAAACAGCACGCCGCCGAGAACATTACCGATCTCGATCTCGAAAACGAACAGGCCCTCTACGAGCAGGCGAAGCTCGATCTCGCCCGCGCGGAGAAGCGCGTCGTGCTCGCGCGCGAAGCGCTTCTCCGCGCTATGGGACTGCGCAACACGACGGCCGAATGGCGCGTGCCGGTTACGTTCCCCGACCTGCCGGCGACGGAGCTGGAGCAGCAGCAGCTCGAAAAGCTCGCGGCGACGCAGCGCCTCGATATCGCCATCGCCCGCCGCGAGCTGGAAATCGCGCAACGGCAGGTGCCGATCGCGCGGCTGGCCATGCTGGATGAGACCGTCCTCGACGTCCACTACGAACGCGAGCCGGACGGCGAACACACCATGGGTCCCGGCATCGAGATCCCGATCCCGATCTTCAACACCGGACGCGCGGCGCGCACGCGAGCGGAGGCGGAGTTTCTCCGCGCGCGGCACGCGATCGCCGCGCTCGAATCCGAAACGGCGTCGCAACTGCGCGCCGCACGCGCGACGCTCGCCGAAGCACGCGCACGCGTCGAGTACTTCCGAGACGTGATCGTGCCGCGCCGCGCCCGCATCCTCGAGCTGACGAAGCTCGAGCACAACGCCATGCTCGTCGGTGTCTTCCAGCTCCTGCAGGCGAAGCAGAACGAAATGCAGGCGCGCCGCGACTACATCGACGCGCAGCGCGAGTACTGGAGCGCCCGCACCGATCTCGATCGCGCGCTGCAAGGCGTCGCGTCTGACACGTCATTCACCCCGGCCACCGACCAGGACACGGGACGGAACGCCGGTGCCGCAAGAGGGGGTCACTAGCATGCCGTTCACACGTCGTAGTCTTTTGTTTTCCGGTCTCGCAGGCGCCGCAACGGGCCTGCTGACCAGCACGCGAGCGTTCGGTCAGCGGCTGCGCGCACTCGGCGCCAGCGGCCCTCCGCCGAAGCCGTTGCGCGCGCAGCGCGGCAGCGGGCGCGCGCCGGTGGTCACGCCGAACGGCACGTCTCTGCCGTACAAGATGGTTGGTGGCGTGAAGGAGTTTCACCTCATCGCCGAGCCGGTGCGCCGCGAGTTCGTCAACGGCCTCGAAGTGAACTGCTGGGGCTACAACGGCGTCACTCCCGGCCCGACCATCGAAGCATTCGAGGGCGATCGCGTCCGCATCCTCGTCACGAACAAGCTGCCGGAAGGGACGTCGGTCCACTGGCACGGCTTCATCCTCCCGAACGGCATGGACGGCGTCAGCGGCCTCAATCAGCCGAAGATCGAGCCGAGCGAAACGTACGCGTACGAGTTCACGCTCCAGCAGACCGGCTCGCTCATGTATCACCCGCACTTCGACGAGATGACGCAGATCGCCCTCGGCATGCACGGCTTCTTCATCGTGCATCCGCGAGAGGCGAACGTGCGCCGCGTCGATCGCGACTTCGCCATCTTCCTCAACGAATGGTTCATCAAGCCGGGCACCGCGACGCCCGATCCGACGGTGATGCTCGACTTCAACACCTTCACCATGAACAGCCGCGTCTTCCCCGGCACCGAGCCAATGCTCGTGCGGACCGGCGACCGCGTGCGCATCCGCCTCGCGAACCTGACGATGGACTCGCACCCGATCCACATCCACGGTCACGCGTTCTACGTCACCGGCACTGACGCCGGGCCGATCCCCGAAACGGCGTGGTGGCCGGAGAACAGCGTGAACGTGCCGGTCGGCACGACGCGCGACATCGAGTTCACCGCCGACAACCCCGGCGATTGGGCGTTCCACTGCCACAAGACGCATCACGTGATGAATCAGATGGGTCACGACCTGCCGAATCTTCTCGGCATCGATCCGACGAACACGCAGCAACGTCTCAACGAGCTCGTACCCGGCACGATGGTGATGGGCGCGAACGGCATGGGCGAGCACGCAGAGCATCAGGGCTCGATGGCCATGCCGCGCAACAGCATCCCGATGCTCGGTGGCCAGGGGCCGTACGGCAACATCGACATGGGCGGCATGTTCACGCTCGTGAAAGTGCGTGACAACATCGACTACAGCCGCGATCCAGGTTGGTACCAGCAGCCGAAAGGAACCTCGGCATGGCGCGTCGACTCGATGTCCGCCACGCCCGCCGCGAAGCCGGCGGCGCACGAGGGACATGGCAAATGAGAACGCGGTCGAAGGTAATCCTCGGCGTCGTCGCCGTCGCGCTACTCGTGGCAATCGCCGTCGCCGCCTCGATGCTCCGCCGCGGCTTCAGCGCGCACGATGAACCGTCGCGCGTTGAAGCTGTGATGGCGCGCGCGATGCGGCACTGGGCTGTGCCGTCCGACCTGCGCGACATGAAGAATCCCGTCCCACTCACGCCACAGATCGTCGGGGAAGGCCGCGCTCACTTCGCGGACCACTGCGCCGGTTGCCACGGCAACGACGGCAAGGGCGGCGGCATGGGGAAACAGATGTACCCGAAAGCGCCCAACATGATGCTCGCGGCGACGCAATCTTTATCGGATGGCGAGCTGTTCTCCATCATCGAGAACGGCGTGCGCCTCACCGGCATGCCTGGGTTCGGCAGCGGCACCGCCGAATCAGCGCACGGCAGTTGGGGCCTCGTCCACTTCATCCGTCACCTGCCGAAGCTCACGGCCGAAGAGCTGGCCGAGATGCAGAAACTCAATCCCAAATCACCCGCGGAATGGCAGCAGGTGCAGGCCGAAGAAGCCTTCCTCGCCGGCGACGGCGAAGAACCCGCGCCCGCCCCTGTTGCCGATCACGCATCCACACCAAATCAACACTAAAGGACCAGAACGAACATGCGTAAATTCATCCTCTCCTCCCTTCTCCTCCTCTTCGCGCTCAACGCTTTCGGCCACGCCGGCGAGGTTCACACCTACATGGGCACCGTCACCGCGCTGCACGACGACGGCTCGTTCATGCTGGAGAAAACTGACGGTAAGACGATGCACGTCAGGGTGTCGGACAAGACGTCCTACCTCCGAGCGAATGGCAAAGCCGCGACGCGGGCCGACCTCACCGCCGGAAAGCGCGTGGTCGCGACGATCTCGAAGGACGGCAAGACGGCAAGCACGATCAAGATCGCCGCGAAGTAGCGGCTTCAAACTCGGACAGCAGGGAGATCGATCAGATGAAAGCGGTGCTGCGAGCTCGAGAAGTGATGAGGGTTGAGCTCGGCGGCGAAAGTGTCATTGCGAAGCGCGCGCGGGCCGCATGAGCCATCGGGCCAGGGCGATGATCGCGGCCGGCACGACGATCCACTGAAGGAGGGGCGACAGTCCGATTCCGGCGATGGTCGGCATTGCCTCGTGGTATTGCCAACGACCGACGGAGACCGCCCAACGCTCGATCACGATGGTGATGCCGAGGCCCACTGCGAAGTAGATCGCGAAGGGAAGCCGCGCGCGCTGCCGAATCCAGAGGAAGCGACGGGCGGCCACCGTTGCCGCGAGGTACGCGGCGGCGCCGATCACGACGTCCCATCCCGCCGCCCGCGCGCACCAGCCCGTCGCCTGCCAGAACGGCAGGCGGTCCATCGGCGTGAACAGGGAGGCCTGGCCCATCTCCCACGCGAAGTGCAGCGCGTAGGCGGCCAGCGCGATCGCGGACACGCGGCGCATCACTGCACGACGACAGTTCCCTTGAGCATGTCCATGCCGCAGGCGAAGTTGAGCGTGCGCGCCTGCTGCGCCGGGATGTCGAACGTGACGGTCTCGTTCGCGGCGATCTTCTTGCGCAGGTTCAGCTCGGGGAGCACGATCTCGTCGGCGCAAGTCGCTTCGTCGGTACGCCGGAAGTGCAGCCGCACGGGCTGGTTGGCAGGGATCGTCACGGAAGCGGGTGTGAATGCCGAGCCGACTTGAATGGTCTGCTCGCGCGCTGACGCGGAAGAGGTGTCGACTGGCGCCGTCGTCGCGACCGCAGACGGCGCGGTTTGTTCGGCGCTCGCGGTCTGTTGGGTCGTCGTCTGTTCGGTTGCGCGTTGCTCCTGCTGCGCGCAGGCGGCGATGACGACGAGAAGCAGGGGAACGATATTCTTTTTCATGCGTTTTCTCCGTGAATGGCGCGGTGGATCGTCTCCACTCCGCCGTAAAAATACTGCTGATGATCGCCCGGCACCTCGATCAGTGCCGCTCCCGTCGCGGCGGCGACGCGGCGCGCGTCTTCGATCGGGGTGACCGTGTCGTTGCGCCCGTGAATGAGGACCGCCCTCGGGCCGATGCGCTGCAACGAATCCTGCACCTTCTCCCGCAGGAGAAGGTGGTTCACCGAGCCCTCCACGGCCGGGAGGTCGTGCAGCACGGAGTCGGCGACGACGGCGGGATCGAGGTCGGGGCGCAGTCGCGGCAGCACCCGCCGCAGCACGGGCCGGAACGCGCACATGGTCATGCAGGAGAGGTTCGCCAGTGTCGTGTTGAATGTGAAGAGCGCACCGAGTTTCGTCATGTTCCGGATGCGCTCGCGGGCCTGCTGCTCGTTCGCGAAGATCGGCGTGCCGAGGAGAACGACCCGCGCGACGTCGCCGGGGAAGCGCGCCGCATACGCGGCAGCGATGATCGTTCCGAAGGAGTGCGCGACGATCGTGACGTTCTCCGTCGCCCCCTGCGCCACGAGCGTCCGGCGCAGCCACGCCACCTGGTCGTCGAGCGTGTAATCAATCTCGCGCGGCCACGGCGAGCGGCCGAAGCCGAGGGCGTCAACAAAGATCATGCGGTGCTCGGTGCCGAGCGCGTCGAAGGCTGTGCCCCAATAGTTCGTGGAACCCTGCAGCCCGGCGATGAACACCACGGGATCGCCGGTGCCGCGGACCTCGGTGTAGAGCTGATCGCCGAGGTAGGCGCGTGCCTTCCGCTCGCGCGCCATGTCGATCTCCGCGGCGATATAGACGGCTACGAATGTTCCGGCGACCACCCCCGACGCGATCAGCAGGCGACGGCGAATGCGCGTTCGCCTGGGCTTTGCGGCTGCGCTCATGATGCGTTCACCTCCAGCACCGCCTGTCCCGGGCCGGCGGGACCGCTGAAGCGCACGCGGATCTGCCAAGTGCCATTCGCCGGCAGCTTGCCGCGCGCCCTGTATAGACCGTCCACGTCACTCTTTTGAACGGCGAGCGATTCCGTCATCTGAGGCATCGATCCCATGGCCGGCATCACTGCCTCGGCGGACACGTTCGTCACCGCAACGGGGGCGCTCGAGGTCGGGGATTTGAACACGATCTCGAACTCGTTGGTGCCCGACCGCGGCCGTCCTTCCGCGGCCAGCGAAACCGAGACGCCTGAGGCGACCTCGGAATCGAGCACGACGCGGTCTCGTCCCGAGCCGCGGCGCATTAGCATCACGCCCGCAATCACGACGATCGCCAGGGACGCCGCAACGAGCGCGATGACGATCGATTTCTTCTGTGGTTTCCCCAGCGACGAACCGCGCTCGACCTCCGTCAACGGCTCGTCCTCCTCGCGCACGTTCTCGACGACGAAGAGGTCCGCCGGCGGCGCGACTTCTCCATCCGTCTCCTGCAGCTCCTCAGTCGCGCGAAGGCCCGATAGCTTCAGCCGCCCGCTCTTCAGTTCGTGCCGCTTGACGATGAAGAAAATGATCGGCGTCACCAGAAGCACGTGAATCGTCGACGTGACCATGCCGCCGATGAGCGGCACGGCGATCGGCTTCATCACGTCGGAACCCGCGCCGGTCGCCCATAACAGCGGCACAAGACCGAGGACGGTCGTGGCGACAGTCATGATTTTCGGCCGCACGCGCAGAAGCGCGCCCTCGACGGTCGCATCGAAGACTTCCTGCACCGTCACTTTACCGTCGAGCATCTTCCGGTCGAGCGCCTCGTGAAGGTAGAGCACCATCACCACGCCCGTCTGCACCGCCACGCCGTAGAGAGCGATAAACCCGACCCACACCGCGACTGACCAGTTGAAGCCGTAGAGCCACATCAGGTACACGCCGCCGATGAGTGCGAACGGGACGGAGAGCATGACCAGCCCGGCCTCCATCGCTGAGTGCAGCGTGAAGTAGAGGATGGCGAAGATGATCAACAGCACAAGCGGGATTAGCACCTGCAGTCGCTTGCTCGCATGGATCTGGTTCTCGTACTGGCCCGCCCACTGGAGTGAGTATCCAGCCGGCAGCTTCAGGTCGCGATCGAGCGCTGCTTTCGCCTCGTCGACGAACGAGCCCATGTCCCGCCCGCGCGCATTGAGTTGCACGAGCGCACGGAGTTGGCCGTTTTCCGAGTTGATCATCGCCGGCCCCGGACTGGTGGTGATCCGCGCGAGCTGCCCGAGCGGCAACTGAATGGACGTCCCGCCGCCGTCGATCGCTGCCGGCGCCTGCGCAGCGGCCTGAGGAATCGCGCCACCGCCCATGCCCATACCACCGCCACCGCCGGGCGACGCGGTAGGAGCCGCCATCGCTCCTCCGCCGCGCGGGATGGTGATGAGCAGGCCCCGGAGCGAGGCCAGATCGTCGCGGTAGTCGGCCAGGTAACGCACTTGCACCGGAAACCGTGCGCGCCCTTCCACGGTGGTGGTCACGTTCATGCCACCGACAGCGGTCTCGATGGCATCGAGCACCACACCGACCGGGATGCCGTAGCGCGCAATGGCTGCGCGATCGGGCTCGATGTTCAGGTACTGCCCGCCAGAGATGCGCTCGGTGTAGAGGTCGGCGGCGCCCGGAATCTTGCGCAGGATGGCCTCGGTCTGTAGCCCCAGCTGTTCGAGCGTCTTCAGGTCCGGGCCGAAGATCTTCACTCCGAGCTGGGTGCGCACGCCGGTGTTGAGCATGTCGATGCGGTTGATGATCGGCTGCGTCCACGCATTCGTGACCCCGGGGATCTGCAGCTTCTGCTGCAGATCCTCGATGATGTCGTCCTTGGTCATGCCGTCGGGCCACTCCTCCTTCGGCTTTAGCTCAATGACGGTCTCGAACATCGAGACCGGTGCGGGATCGGTCGCGGTCTCCGCGCGGCCAACCTTGCCGAGGACGTATTTCACGGCGGGGTGCTGCGCGATGATCGCGTCCTGGACCTGGACGATCCGCTTGGCCTCGGTGATGTTGATGCTCGGCATCATGATGGGCATGTACAGCAGCGATCCCTCGTCGAGCGGCGGCATGAATTCCTTGCCGAGGCTCATCATCATCGGGATGGCGATCACCAGCGCGGCGACGTTCAGGCCGAGCATCACCTTCCGATTGCGCAGAGACCACTTCAGGAACGGCTCGTACAGCCGCGTGAAGAAACGGTTGACGGGGTTCTCCGACTCGGTGCGCAGGCGGCCGCGCAGAAAGAACGTCATCAGCACCGGCACGAGCGTAATCGCCAGGATCGATGCGCCGAGCATGGCGAACGTTTTCGTGTAGGCCAGCGGCCGGAAGAGTTTTCCTTCCTGACCTGTGAGCATGAACACCGGCAGGAACGACACGATCATGACCAGCAGCGATCCGAAGATCGCGGGACCGACCTGCTTCGACGCGCGAATGATGGTCTCGACGCGGTTCTGCCGGACCTTCTCCGTCCCCTCGGAGAGATGCCGGTGCGCGTTCTCGACCATCACGATCGACGCATCGACGATCTCGCCGATCGCCAGTGCCACGCCTCCGAGGGACATGATGTTGGAGGTGATGCCGAAGTACTTCATCAGCACGAAGCTGAAGAGCACGGAGATGGGCAACCCGACCAGCACCGTGGCCGCCGAGCCGATGTGGAGGAGGAAGATGATGGCCACCAGCGAGACGATGATCGCCTCTTCGGTGAGTGCTTCCTTGAGCGTATCGACGGCCCGTTCGATCAGCTCGGAGCGATCGTACGCGGTGTGAATGGTGACGCCCGCGGGGAGGCCTTTAGCCAGTTCTGCGAGCCGCGCCTTCACGGAGTCAATGACCTCCTTCGCATTCTCGCCGTAGCGCGCCACGATGATGCCGCCTACGACTTCGCCGGTTCCGTTCTCGTCGAGCAGGCCGCGCCGCATCTCCGGTCCGGTGCTCACGGTGCCCAGCGCGGAGAGAAAGATCGGGACGCCGTTCGGCGCATCGACCACGATGCTGGAGAGGTCGACAATCGATCGTACGTAGCCGATGCCGCGCACGATGTACTCGGTCTGTCCGACCTCCAGCAGACGCCCGCCGACGTCGTTGTTGGAGCGGCGGACCGCCCCAACGACGGCGTCGAGTGAGATGCCGCGCGCGGCCATCTTCACCGGATCAAGATTGATCTGGTACTGCTTTACGAAACCGCCGACCGACGCCACCTCGGCCACGCCGGGCGTGGCCTGCAGGCCGAGCTTCAGATACCAGTCCTGGATGGCGCGGAGCTGCGCGAGGTCATGTTGCTTCGAGCGGAGCGTGTACCAGAACACGTGACCGACGCCGGTCCCCTCCGGGCCGAGGCGCGGTACGGCGCCTGCCGGCAGGAGGCCGGAGATGTAGTTGAGCCGCTCGAGCACCCGCGTACGCGCCCAATAAATGTCGACGTCGTCGTCGAAGATGACGTAGACGAGAGAGAAGCCGAACATCGACTGCGCGCGGACGGTCTTGAGATTCGGGAGCCCCTGCAGGTTCGAGGCGAGTGGATACGTCACCTGATCTTCGATCAGCTGCGGTGAACGCCCCGGCCAGTCGACGTAAACGATGACCTGATTGTCGGAAACGTCTGGAATCGCGTCGAGCGGGGTGTTCAGCGTGGCCCACGTGCCGACGGCGATGAGAACGGCGTACAGCGCCAGCACGATGAAACGATGTCGAGCCGACAGCTCGATGATTTTGCGAACGAGAGTCTGCACGGCTTACCTCTGCCCGCTACGCAGCTGTGCTTCGGAGTCGAGCAGGAAGCCGCCTTCGACGGCCACCCTCTCTCCCGCGCTGAGTCCGGAGAGGATTTCGACTCGCTCCGGTGTTCTCGCACCCAACGTGACCTGCCGCGGCGAGAAGCTGCCGGGCGACACCTCCACCCAGACGAACTGCTGCTGACCCCGATCGAGCACGGCGGTCGGCGGGACCATGAGCGCAGAGCGACCCGTGCCGCCGAAGAGCCTCACGCTGACGTACATGTCCGGCTTAAGCTGTAGGCTCCGATTCGCCAGCTCCACGCGCACGCGCGTCGTGCGACCCTCTCCAGTCACGATCGGCTGGACGAACGCGACCGTCCCCGGCAGCGTCACGCCTGGGAGTGCAGCGGCGGTGACGGCGACGCGCTGACCGATGGCGATCTTTGACAGATCCTGCTCGTACACGTCGGCTTCCACCCAGACGGTCGAGAGGTCAGTTACCTCGAATAGCGGCTGACCCTGAGCGACGTACTGCTGCGGCACGACCAGCTTTTTGGTCACGATGCCTGATACGGAGGCGACGATCGTCGTGGTGAAGAACGGCTTCCCGCCGGACGCCAGGCGATCAATCTGCCCGGCGGTCATTCCGAAGAGCTGCAGGCGGCGGCGCGTCGAGTCGACCAGATCTCCTGCGGCGGTGCGCGCCTGGGCGAAGCCGGCGCTGCGCATGCGCTCGCGATTCGCCAGCGCGAGCAAATACTCCTGCTGCGTCGCGTACAAATCGGGAGAGTAGATCGTCGCGACGACGCGACCGCGCACCACGGAGTCGCCGGTGAAGTTGACGTACAGCTGCTCGATCCGTCCGGCCGTGTACGAGGTCACCTGCGCCACGCGGCGCTCATCGACCGTGACGCGGCCATTTGCAACCACTTCAGTGGTGCTCGCCGTCAGCGCCACCTGCACGGTTCTGATGTTTGCCAGCGCGCGCTGCGTAGGCGAGAGCGTAACCACCGCGCCTCCCGGCTCGAGTTTCGCGGCGTTCGCAATCTGCGTCGCCGCATCCGCTGGCTCCGCTACCGCCCGCTTCACGAGCTTCATCCCGCAGATGGGGCAGTTCCCCGGTTTGTCCGACTGCACCGTTGGATGCATCGGGCAGGTGTAGAGCGACGCCACGCTGGCTTCCACGTGGGTGCCGGCTTGGTGCGAGCGCTGGCGCTGCCAGAGCACACCGGCGGCGATCAGGACCACGATGACCGCGACTGCGACCACAGCTCGGAGTTTCGAGCGATTCATCGCATCACCTCACCGCTCATGCTGGAAGATGCTGGTGTCGCGGAGGGCGAGGCGCCGTAAGCATTCATGCCCGCGCTCGCACCGCCGCGGGCGCCACGCTGCAGCGCCTCAAAGTCGGTGATGGCTTTGATGTGCAGGGCGAGGAAGTCGTAGTAGTCGACTTCCAGCCGCAGCCACTCCATTTCCGTCGCCAGCACGGATTCGAAGTTGTCTCTGCCGGACTGGTAGGCCGCGAGCGAAGAGTCGAAGGCCAGCTTCGACTGCGGCACGAGTACCTGCTCGTGCAACAGCAGCTGCTTGTTCGCCTCGGCGTGTTGCGAGTATGCGACGCCGAGGTCCGCGAGCAGTTTCCGCCGAACGTCCTCGAGTCGAAGCGCTGCCGCGTCACGTTCGGCCATGGCCGCGCGGATCTGCGGCTCGATCACGGACTTTCTCCGGAGCGGCAGCTCGATGCGCGCGGTGACGCTGAACATGTCCTTCTGCTCGGGTCGCATGCCGTAGGAGGCTTCGAGGTTCCAGTCGGGCTTCGCGATCAGCCGCGCCAGGCGGATGTCCTGTTCGCGCCGCTCAAGCTCGTTGCGCACCGCAGCGAGTGCCGGATGATCGTCGGGCACCACAGGAGCGCTGGCGATCTCCAGCCTCTCGGTCGAATGCGCGAGATGGATGCGAGGGATCTCCGTCGTGACCGGGAGTCCAAGTTGTGCTGACAGACGTGAGGCCGCGATGCGGCGCCGGCCGGCGATCGTCAGGAGCTGGTGCTCAATGTTGCTCCGCTGCAGTTGCGCGCGAATGACCTCTGCCTGAATGGTCGTGCCGGCCTCGTAGCGAAAGCGCGCTGCCGCGACGATCGCATCGACCGCGGCGGCCAGCTGCTCTGTCGCCGTGGCTTGGCTGTCGGCGGAGGCCAGGTCGTAGTACGCGAAAAGCGCGTCGCGCCGGATCTCCTCCCGAAGACTGCGCGCCTGGAGTCGCAGCTGCTCCACGTCCAATTGCGCACCATGCTTGAGCGCATCGCGCCGGCCCTTGCGCGGAATGGTCTGCGACGCGCCGACCATGTACATGGTCATCATCTCGTCGCGCGTGAGATCGATTTGCTGATCCTGCACGCCGGCCATGACCATCGGATTCGGGTACGCACCTGCCGCGCGCGTCCGCTCCTCGGCGGCATCGATTCGAGCCCCGATGGCCGAGAGGGCAGGATGGCGTTGCAGCGCTTCACGCGCCACTGCCTCGGCGTTGTGCCAGTCGATGGCCACTTGCGCGCTGGCGGGGCAAGAGAGGAGAAGAGTCGCAGCAATCGCGACCGAGAATCTGTACTGCATTGGAACCTCCAGCTCGGATGAGAGGTGAATCACGGCGTGGGCCGTGCCAGCTCAATTCACGGAAGCCGAAGGATCAGATACGGAAGACGGAGTTCAGGACTCGAGTTTGCGCGGACGACGGATGACGAAATCCATCGCCTTGTCGTAGCGCGCATGAGGGACCAGAAGGTTGAGTTTCAACGCCCGAAGAGTCCTGTACATGAGAGCTCTCGCCGCCAGAGGACCTTTCATTCGCCGAAATCGCCGGTGCAGTTGGAGCTGCGGCCTCCGAGCCGATAGCGCATTCCGTTGCACACGCCGAGCCATCGGTTGAAGAGAGCGTCGCGGGGCCGTCCTGCATGCCATGGCCGCAGCATGGCATCGAGCAGATCATCATGGCCATGCAGAGCGGCGCAAGGAAGAACGCGCTGACCACCGCCAGAGTCGTGAGCGCCGCCAGGAGCCGTTGCCCGGGGCGCGCCGACAATTCCGTCTGTATGCTGTTAAACATGGCTCTTACGTAGCAATATCGGCCTTGGGACGCCGGTGTGTGTGTACCTGATGTCACTCGTCGATGTGACGTTCGTCGCGTGTTCACATATCGCAACGGTCCAGCTGCGACACTGTTCCGGAGGCGGTGACGCGGATGGGTGGGGCCGGTTCTACCCACGGCGAGGCAGGGTTCAGCGATCCCGACGACGACCGCGACGCACAGGCGGATGCCATCCTAGTGAAGGAGCTTCGGAAGATCCCGCTGGACGAGCGTTGCAGCGTGGATCTCGACATCACGCGGCTCGATCGGCCTCGACTCGCCGCCGCCCTCACGAAGTCCGAAGAGATCCGCGCCTCGGCAGCTACGTAAAGGCACGTCAACTTAGAGCGGGATCGCCGATCGTGATCTCGCCTTATAGGTCTCTATTTGCTCTCATTCTGTGTCTCTATTTTGGTCTCTATTTGGTGCTCTTGGACACTCATTGACTCTCGTGGACAGAGAGGACCGTGGTAGACTCCATTCCGCGTCTCTTGGGGTGTGTCTATGTTCGGAACCTCTTGGAAATGCGAGCGTTACGGCGCTAAGCGGGCGTAGCTCAGTTGGTAGAGTAGGAGCTTCCCAAGCTCTTGGTCGCGGGTTCGAATCCCGTCGCCCGCTCCAGATTCAAACCGGTGATCGGCTGTCAGCGCCTGATCGCGCCACCGATGAATCACCCTCAACTGAGAACCGCCAACTGACAACAAAGACAGTCGAGCGGACACTCATCGACGCTACCGGAGGCGATCCTGGGCCGTGCCCTTCCATTGCATCCCATAGTCCTCGCAGGTCAGGCTGTACATCATCAGGTCTCTCCATTCACCGCGAAGGTAGACCGCGCGTTTCTTCCTGCCCTCCTTGCGGAGCCCAAACGCCCGGATGCCTCGGAGGCATCGAATGTTGCGCGGCTCGACGCCGGCCTCCAGACGATGCAGGTTCAGATCATGGAAGGCGATGTCAACGACGGCCTCGGTGGCCGCCCTCCCGTATCCGCATTTCGAATACGCGTTGAAGATCGTGAGGCCCAGAAAGGCATTCTGAAACAATCCACGAACGACATCCATGAGGCTCACGATCCCGACCAGTTTCATGTCCGGCAAAGTGAAGACGCCCAAGTCGTAAACGGTGGAGATCGGTTCCCGGTATCCCATCGTTCTTTGATGGCAGCATGTGCGAGTACGCGTACTTCCCGACGGCGTAGTCCTGCCTGGTCAGAGGTCGGATGTGCAGCTCTTTGGTCTTCCGGTTCAGGTACGATCTAGAACGCTCGGTCATCCACGGTCTCCTGTGCTCGCTGCGGATACTCCAGCTCGATGACGACGCTGGATTCGATCTGTTCGCTCATCGCTTCGAACTCATGAGCCGTCGCGGCTTCGAGTGCGTAGTAGTAGAGCGGCCTTGGGATCTCGGGGTATGTGAGCGCTTGCTCCCCGTCCCTGGCGAACAGCTTGAAGTCCCAAACCGACTCGTCGCCTGCGACGGAGCAAGGAGCGTCGCCGGACGCAATCCTGATCGTTCCTGCCGTGCGAGGAAAGACGGCTTTCTGCAGGACGTGGCAGGCTCTCGACTTGACGAATCTGCTCTTCTCACCCAACCAGACGTGAATGATCTCACGAGTCAAATTGATCACCTTATACTTCAAGTACCCGAGCTGGAACGGACCTCCGGGGAGGCGCGCTGCGATCTCGATCAACACCGGGCCCTCGGGGCCAAGCCTCATCTCACAGTGAAACACGTATTGTCGAGGCCCAACGCGTTGATCGCATCAACGAGAAGGCCTTGTGCGCTCTCAAACTCACGCGCGCCGATTCGCGCCGGTATGTAATTCGCTTCCTGCGGCTCCGGTCCCATGACGTACTCCACCGCTCCGGCAATGAGAATGTCGCCGTCCGAAGCGAATCCCCCGGAAATCCTGTGCGACCTGGAGGTTGTACCAGGTCTACGCCCCCCTCCTCTCCACCCTCACTAAGATGATCGTGACAGCGGCGAACCAGCGACAAGCTTCTTCGGGCTCACCTCAAAGAGAAGTTCAACCTCGACATCTAAAGGTCACAAATCAACCAAACACCCACATGGAGACAGAATCACAGTGGGGTCCTGTGCTAGCCTGATCTCAGCCGCCATGTCGGAAGCAACCACGCCTCTCGCCGAACCGCCTCCCGGCGCGGATTCCGCCGGGCCGACGCCGCCCTTCGAGTTCACAGAGGATCGACGGTTCGAGCTCTACATGCAGCAGCGCCAAGTCCACAAGGATGGCGCTCGCGAGGCCTACCAGCGTTTTGACCAGACGATCGTCGCGCTCTCCGGCGGCTCAATCGTTCTCTCGATCACCTTTCTCAAAGACATCGGGCACGTACCCGACTCTCTCCCGTGGCTGATGTGGTCATGGGGCTTCTTTCTGCTCGCGAGCTTGAGCGCTTTCCTGTCCCTCCTGACGAGCGCTGAAACCGACCGCGAGTCTGTCACTCAGCTCGACTGTCAGGTCGAGACAGGAGCCTGCGACAACACCAAATGCGAGCGCTGGTCGACAGCCACCAAGACGCTGAACGTATCCGCTCTTGTTTGCTGCATTGTTGGCGTTGGGTTCATGATCAAGTTTGCGACCACGAACATTCTGGCGGTCGGAGAGACGGCATGGCAAAGTCGAGAAAAGGGAGTGGCCCAACACCAAGGTCTAGTAAAGCCACCGGGAACTTCAGAACTTCAACGTCCAGTGCCACCAAGTCCGGCGCCGGGCACAGCTTCTCAGAAAGGAAGTCCAGCAAAGCCCTCGCTAGAGACAGCGTCACCGGAAGGTTCGCCACAAAAGCCTATCCCGGTGACCCAATCCCATCGCCCTTGAGAAGCAAGCCAAAAATAACAAGAAGTGAGGACGACTAATGGCCACTGATAAGAAGCAGCCACCGCCGAAGAAAACGCCACCGCCGCGTCGGGATGTGCCTCTATCAACACCCGACCGAGGAACATATATCGAGAGAGGCTACCCTGGTGACAGCATCCCATCGCCACTAAAGGGACCTCCACCGCCCAAGAAGTAGCCGGGCACTTATGCCATTCCGACAAGCGTACCGGCTCGTTGAGCCATGTGTCGTCGCCGTCGCCCAGAAGTTCCACCTGGAGAATCAGGACATTCCAAACATCCTCGGCACTGGATGGTTCGTGTCGGAGCACGGAGTCATCGCCACGTGTCAGCATGTGGTCGATGCGGCCGAGCGTCTCCCGAGACAGGAAGGCTATGCGGGCTATCCCTTTCAAGTCCTCTTATGGCAGGAGCTGATGGTCCAAGGGACGCCTTCATGGGTCCGTTTCGACCTGGATGTCGTCGGAGTTGCTGGAAGCACATTCGTTGGAGGCCGACCCACGCACGTGTCGGAGCAGACGCCGGACCTTGCCTTTCTTCTCGTCAACGTCCGCGGCACACCCCTCCTCCCATTCGACCTTGCTCCCGTCGAGCAAGGAGAGCAGCTCGCGTTCGTTGGCTACCCGATGGGTCTCCACACTCTTCGCGGCGCGGTCGGCCTTCGCCAAGAGTCCCCGAGTCTGCACACCGGGTTCGTGAGCGCTATCAACCCGAACCGCCTCGCTCCGTCGCCGTACAGTTTCAGGTTGCATGCGAACACTCAGGGAGGCGCGAGCGGCAGTCCCGTCATTCGGCCTTCGGGTGAGGTGGTCGGCATGCTCTACAGCTTCATACCCGAATACTACGAGGCCCATCCAGGGGATCCGAACACGAAGTTCTACGAGGTTCCGACCGCACTCTCTGGATGCATCTCGGGCCGTCTGATCGCCCAGTCGGCCGCACTCGCGAATGCCCGGGCCGTGGACTTCGCTGACCGCCCCTTCCTTCAGGAACGAATCGCTAACGGGATCTACCACACGGTCCTTCCCGGTGAACCGATCATGGAACCCTACACCCCGGAGTGATCGAATGAGACTCGTGATCAAACACAACCTTCGCGAGACCGGCACGGCTGGCCAAGAGTCCTACGAGGCAACCTACTACCTTAGCGAGCCGAACCTGGTCGGTTTCGCTCCGCCTCAGCTTGAAGAGAGACTAGCCCGGCAGACGTTGAGCCAACTGGCCAGACGCTGGTATCTGCTCAACAACGCGGCACATGCTCCAGACGCAAACGAAGCACTCCTCGCGGATCAGCCGGAAGCCGACACCCAGCTTGGTGCCCTCATTCCAAAGCAAGGAACGACGTTCGTGTTCACCTCAAACGACCCTATTCTTGTCGCTGCCCTTGATGAGCGGGTACGCCGTGCCGTAGCTATGATCCTCGAGGACGCGGTCTACTTTCACTACTTCACCGACAAGCGGGAACAGAACTTCGAACTCGGAAGCGAAGAGCATCGTCCCTCGGGTTCGGCCGTTCCACCGGTTCCGAAAGAGCTCCGGGGCAAGGTGACGAAAAGCCAGTAGCTTCCGTCAGGGGGCCCCACCCTCTCCATACCTTGTACCGTCGGCTCGTGGCCCGATATGACAGGCGCATCAGATACGAGACTGCGAGCGGACTCAGACTTCGTTCGAACAGCGCCTCGCACACCTTGATGCCCCGCTCGGTCAACCTTCCGTTTTCCCCTACTTGGTTTCGAGGGTGGCACAGCCCGATCTCCTGAAGCTCATCCTCCTTGAGCACCGCAACCTCCTTCTGTACGCGCTTAATCTCATCCTGGCGTTCCGCATAGAACTTGTCGATCTTCGTTCGAAGGCGAAGCTCCTCCTCAAACGTCTTCTCTGCCGGCTCGAACATTAGATGGTGGAACGACAGCACGACTTGCATGTGCTGGAGGTCCTTCTCGATCTTCGGACGATACTTCTTCAGCCTCTTGAGCGCCTCGTAGTCGTACCGCACCGGCGCATTCCGCCAACGAGTGAAGAAGCGATCCCGGTCGCTGACACCCCGCCGAGTTTCTTGTATGATCTTAAGTATTCCCGCGCGAGGTCGAGTTTATTTTTCGAGTATTCAGGTGGGCGCCGGCGGGCATCGGCTAGAGGGTGGCAAAGGCTACGAGCGCGAATATTGTTTCTACGATGAGGCCACAGACATATCCACGTAACCAGTAGGAACAGGAGTGCTTCATGAAGCGGTGTAGCTTTAACACTACGGTATCCCCGCGCAGGTCAAGGGGTCGTCCTGTTGAAAATTGCGCGTTCTAGCGCAGCGGTACGTCGGAACGTAGTACCGGTACGTGGTAACCATGCGCAGTTAGTGCACGCCGTACGTCGATTTCTTGCTCCGGCGTAACGGCTGGACCAACGATAACGCGCGTGATGGGCAGTGCGCCTTCGTCGCAACGAAGCTCCATGTACTTCCGTCCGCGTGGGTCTTCGTGCACGGCGTTCGTGTCGGAAGGATCACGTTGGAGAGCAACGACGGTGCGCCACTCTTGTTCGTCCTTCCAGAAGTCATGTTTGAACGCCATTGCCTGATACATGAGGTGGCCGCATAGCATTGAGAGTAGCGTACGGACAAAACCATCGTGCCGGGTAGAGGGTGTGTCGCCGGCCAATCGGCGTGTGAGCGTGGTGTAGACAATGTCGCATGCAACATTCAGCTGACTCCGTTGTGGCTCGGCATGATAAGTGATCGGCTTAAGAGCGGGTACTTCGGGCGCGTTTGCTGTCGCGAACCGAGAAACCTTAGACCTATCCAGTACGATCGCTACGCCACGACCATGGTCTGCATATTGGACCCATTCAATCTGCCCATCTGGACGAGACGAAAAGCAGGTGATGAAGTAGCTTGGTGGGCGTGGTGCGACTACCTCTTGCGCTGACGTGAAGAAGTGCCAACGGAGCGAGCGAGGGAAGCCCCGGAATACCTGCTGGGTTAGGCATTCAGAGATACGCTCGCGGCCGTGGATGACCTCCTTGAGATCGTTGCATTGTTCTGCGTTGGTGGCCCGAAGCACGTCGGATGAAATGATCTTAAAGAAGCTGCCGAGAGTGGTGTAGTGGAAAAATTCCGCGGGCCGACGAACAACATCAGCCATGCCGAGGCGGGTCAGCTGTGCACCGAGAGCGAGTACGTGAGCTATGTCGGCCGGCTCGGAAACCAGACTCAACGCTCCGCTCGCGAGATGGCGCTTGTGAAGCAGGTCGGAGGCGAGCATCCAAAGCTCGTCTTTCGAGCTAGTCATCGGTCAAATGATAACGATCCGCGACTCGGGGGGCTATCCGCAGTTCAAGTGCAGTACCTCGGGAAGCTTTATGGTGCGTGGTCGTGCAGTTTGTTTTGTAACACCTGTAAGGTACCGATTCGATTTCCCCGGACTCTCCAACTTTCTCAACGGTAGCTATGGTAGTGATACTTACCGATTTCTCATTTCACTTTTCTTTGGGGGGGGTGAGTTTACGGGCCTTTGAGAGAGGTCTCTTCCCGCACCAGACGGTCGCTGATCCGCTCGATTTCGCGTCGAGCAGGCCACCGTCAGAGTCCTTTCACCTGTCCGTCGTGGTAGCGGGAGCCGTCGCGTTTGCCTCCGGCGGCGTAACACTCGCTCCCGCATCTAGGACAGGTCATGGGAGGTAGTTTGAGTATGAAATATCCCCGCCCAAGGTCAAGGGGATAAGTCTAACAACGCAGGTGAGCAAGGCAGGCTTCGGCGCTCGCGAGAAGTGACCGCGGTGTGCTCGTGAGAAGTGACCACCTGCGCGCGGAGGTCGGGCATAGAACGGCGAGCCGGTGATTCCAGAGGCAGATGCCTCGGAAGAGACCGTGCTTCGATCTGCCGCCGCTGGTTTCGTCCAGACGCTCGCACAGCGCGGCACCAGCGAGTGTGTAGCAAGGCTGAGTGGCAGGCGGAACGCCGGAGAAGGACGCAAGCGAGCTGTGTCCGGCTTCAACTAGAACTGCGGGGCGCATTGCGTCAGGTATCCTGCTACCGAGCGCCGGTCGTTGCCTCATCCACATTGCTACCGTCGGCGAAGTCGGCGGGAGGATGGGTTGGGGAGACGAATCAGCATGGCCACTCGAAACGAACTGAC
>Ga0307505_10000569_pt1 | contig 39384 bp, 36 predicted proteins | sample 23_S_MG_FD_202183 | JGI IMG/M metagenome (GOLD analysis project Ga0307505, IMG submission 202183) | Soil microbial communities from Populus trichocarpa stands in riparian zone in the Pacific Northwest, United States - 23_S | ecosystem: Environmental > Terrestrial > Soil > Riparian zone > Trees...
CGGCATGCCCTTGCGCGCGGCGTGCAGGACGATCGCGCCGCCGAAGCAGTAGCCGATGGCGGCGATCTTCCCCGGTTCGACACCGGCCTGGCCGCGCAGGACGTCGAGCGCCGCGGCGAAACGCGCCTCACCGCTGGCGATGTCGCCGAGCACGGCGGTCATGAGCTGGTTTGCCTGTGCCGGATCGTCTCCCGTCGCGCCGTCGCCGTACATGTCGGCGGCAAAGGCGGTGAAGCCGAGCTCGGCCAGTTGCACGGCGCGGCCGCGGATGTAGTCGTTCAGCCCCCACCACTCGTGCACCACGATCACGCCCGCTCCGTTCGGAGCCTCCGGCGTCGCCAGATAACCCTCGAGGCTCGTGCCGCCGGCGCTGTAGGTAACTTCCTTCGTACTTGGCTTTGCCATTCTGTCTCCCTCCGCGGATGCGATCAGGGCTTCATCCGGGATTCCGGCCCGGGGATCAACCGGTGCAGCCGAACAGTGCCGCCGTCACCGCCGCGACCAGTTCGTTGATGGCGACGCGGCCGTTGCCGTCGCGGTCGAACGACGAACAGGAGTCGAGCGCGGCATTGCCGAGGGCGATGTTCACGCCGCGGATCAGCTCGTTGATGTTCAGCTGCCCGTCGCCGTTGCAGTCGCCGACACAGGGACGGATGGCCGGGATGGTGGCGGTGGGTGTGCTCGGCACCGGGGTACTCGTGGCGATCGCGGGGCTGGACGGGTTGGCCGTCGGCGTCGGTGTGTCCACGTTGGCCGCGCGGATGAAGGTGACGTCGAGGCGCTTCGAGTGTCGCTCGCCGTCGGCGTCGGTCAGCTCGATGGTAAAGCACAGCTCGACGACGTCGCCGGCGATGTTCGGAACCGTTCCCGAGATCACGCCGTCGGCGCCGAGTTCGAGCCCGGTGAGGTCGGCGACGTCGGGACAGCCCTCGCCGATGCTCTCCCAGGTGAGGGGCGGTGTCGCGTCGGCGGCCTCGAGCTCGACGCGGTACGGTTGCAGCATCACGCCTGGCGGCAGTGGGCTTTCGGTGGCTATGGAGGGAGGTACGTCCGCCGGATAGACGGCGCGCAATCCGTCGCGGTCGTCATCGCGCGGATCGGCGCAGCGGCCGTCGAAGTGCGCACGGAAGTACATGAGAGCGTCGCGCAGCGCGGCATCGGGCTCGAGCATGCGTTCGGACGAGTGGCCTAGACCGAACGCGTGTCCGCCCTCGTGCGCCGCGACCTCGCTGAAGTTGCACTCGGTCCACTGCTCGCATCCCTCCCAGTTGTCGGCGAAGGTGATCCGGGCGTTGAGGATGCGGTTGTAGGTGCGCCCGCCGAAGGTCTTTTGTTCCGACGTCGTGAACAGCGATCCGCCGATCCCCAGGGTGCCCATGCAGTCGGTCGGGTCGAACATCTCGTCGAAGGGGTCGTCGAACAGCACCCGGTGAACGCCTGGCGGCACCTCGGCACGGCGGTCGTCGGAGAGTCCGCCGTCGCGCAGCTCGAGGCCTGTGTCGGAGACGGCATTCCAGGCCTCGAACGCGTCGCCGACGGCGCGCCGTGACGAATCGAGACCGAGGAGGGAATCGCCGCGGTCGTCGACGAGGAAGACCAGTGGAACTCCGAGGTCGGCCTCGAAGAACCGCGGGTTGCCGCTCTGGGTGGTGAACTGGCTCCATACCTGGCGAATCGCCAGCGCGGCTTCGAGCCACGGTGCCGTCGTCCCCGACGCGGGGGCAGGGGCGCCAACCGCCGCGCGAAGCTCGTCGAGCGGCAACGAGGATTGCCAATCCGCGGTTGTGGCCGCGATCACCGCGACTCCGGAGTCGACCTCGCGGACGGCCCAGAGTTTGTCCTCGCCGTCGCGTTCGATGCGAAACTTCCCCTGCAGCATGTGGTTGGTTTGCCACCCCAGCGGCGTGCGGACGGCAAAGACGATCACCGGTTCGCCCACCTGGTACGACGGCGCGCCGTGGACGATCTCGCCGCGATCGCCGACGATGCCGCCGCGCTCGACCAGCTCGAGAGTCCCGGTTGCGGTTCCCTTCCAGATTTCTTCGATCACCATCGCGACGCGTCGGACGATCCGCTCGTCGTCCAACGCGGCGTGCGTGACGCGTTGGATGGTTCCGGCGGCGACGAGTTCTGAGCTCGCGGCAAGACTCGCCGCGTCCATCGGCACGATCAGCGTCGCGTCGGCCCGAGGGACGAACGATAAGGCGACGGCGAAAGTCGCCGCAAGCTGATAGGTGAGGTATCGATTCATGCGGTCCGCGACCTTTGTCTCTCGCGGCCCCGAACGACCCGCGAATCACCGTGAGGATCAAATAGCGCACGCGGGGGCAGCGTTGAAGCCCGGCTTTTCGCCGCGCGCTTGCCCGGGGATTCTTCCTCGCGCATCGTGCGCGCATGTCACGAGAGACCAGAGCGCGGCGCGCGCAGGCGCGAGCGCGCGAGCAGCTCGCGCGCGAACTGGAACGACTGGCGAGTCTCGAGCCCGGCGGCGCGCCGGAAAGACCGATCGACATCGACTCCCCGGCGCTCGTCGAGATGCGCGCGGTCGCGTCGACGTGTCCGCTGTGCTCGGGCGCGGTCAAGTTGGAAGAGCACGCCGCCCGCACGATCGACGGCGCCCGCCTGCGCGTCGCGACGGTATCCTGCACGTCCTGCGGCGCCCGCCGCGAGCGCTACTTCCGCCTGGTCGCCCCGTCAGTCCACTGACCCGGCCCCCCGGCCCTGACCCCTGACCCCCGACCCCCGGCCCCTGAATTGAGTACCTCGACCCAGGGTGCGAGACTGCGCGCCTCATGCGCGCGTGGACTGTTCTCGATCAGGTGCGGACGCCCGATGGCCTCCTCGAGTTGCGCCAGCGTGCGGCTGACGACTTTCTCATCACCGTCGACGGCCGCGTTCTGATGAACAGCCGCGCCCACCGCTCCGAAGTGGGGCTCGCCCGGCTCGGCTGCCGCGGACTGGAGGGACCGGTGCCGGTGGTTCTGATCGGTGGTCTCGGCATGGGTTATACGCTGCGGGCGGCCCTCGACTGTCTCCCGGCGGATGCCCGGGTCGTCGTCGCCGAGCTCAACCCCTGCGTGCGCCAGTGGTGCGAGGGGCCGCTCGCGGCGTTGACGGCGAACGCCGCCCGCGACCCACGGGTGGAAATTCGGATCGAGGACGTGGCTCAGACGATCGCGGCGGCCGGCGGCGAGTCGCGCTTTGCCGCCATCCTGTTGGATCTGTACGAAGGCCCCGGCACCGGAGACCTGCGCGACCATCCACTGTACGGCCGGACCATTCTTCGCGCGATCCGCCGGGCGATCGCGCCGGGCGGCCGACTGGCGGTGTGGTCGGAAGAGCCGAGCGCGGCGTACGAGCGCAACCTGCGCGCGACCGGATTCGAAGTCATGCGTCGGCGCCTGGGGCGCGGTGGTCTGCGCCACGCGGTCTATCTGGCGACGGCGATGGCGGCCGTGCCGACCAGCGGGCGGCCGACGTGAGCGATCTCGACGCGACAGCGAGGTCGCGGGCGCTCGACGAGTTGGAGCGCGGCGTCTTCGATCTCGCTGTCATCGGCGGCGGCATCACCGGCGCGGGCGTTGCGCGTGAGGCGTCGCTGCGCGGGCTGCGCGTCGCTCTGATCGACGCAGAGGACTACGCCGCCGGCACGTCGAGTCGATCGTCGAAGCTGATTCACGGCGGCTTGCGCTACCTCGCCATGGGCGATGTCGCGGTGGTCCGCGAGACGGCGCTCGAGCGCGCCGTGCTGCGCCGCATGGCGCCACATCTCGCAGCGCGTTGCTGGATGGTTTTGCCCGTGCGATCGCTGGCGGGCCTGCTGAAGTTCCGCACGGCGATCACGGCGTATGAGAAGCTCGGCGCGGTGGCGGCCGAGGACACCCACCGCAACTGGGACGCGGCCGACATCGAGCGCGAAGAACCGCTGCTCGATCGCGCGCGCTTCCCGCACGCCTGCGCCTACCGCGAGTACCTCACCGACGACGCGCGGCTGGTGCTGGCCAACCTCCGCGCCGCCACCGCGGCCGGCGCGGTTTGTCTCAACTACGCTCCAGCCGATGCCATTCTCCGCGCGGCGGATGGCCGCGCGTCGGGTATCGCGGTGCGCTGCGGCCTCTCGGCGCGACGGATCGAGGTGCGCGCCCGCTGTGTCGTCAACGCCGCCGGCCCATGGGTCGAGGCGATTCGCCGCCTCGAGGATCCCGGCGCGCCGGACGTATTACATCTCTCCAAGGGCGTACACGTCGCGCTGCCAGCCGACCGCTTCCCGGTGCGCAATCTCGTTCTGATGACGGCCGTCGACAAACGTTCGCTGTTCGCGATTCCGCGTGGCGACGTGACTTACATCGGCACCACCGACACGACGTGGTCGGGTGGTCCCGCCGTCTGGCCGCGGATCGGGGAAGACGACGTCGATTACCTGTTGCAGCCGGTCGCGCGCTATTTCGGCGGACAACCACCGCGGGCGGCCGACGTGGTGGCGGCATGGGCCGGATTGCGGCCGCTGGTGGCGCGCCCTGGCAAAGCGGCGCGGGACTTGTCGCGCGCCGACGAGGTGACCGTCGGGTCGGCCGGGATCGTCACCGTGGCCGGCGGCAAATTGACCGGCTATCGGCCGATGGCGATCCGCATCGTCGAATGTGCCGGGACCGTACTCGGCGGCGCGATGCCGCCGCGCCCGACCGATGAACCGCCGCTCCCCGGCGGTGACTTCGCCGGGGACAACGGCGCGCTCGAGCGTGAGGTGGTCGCGGTGCATGGCGTCGATGCCGCCGTCGCGCGTCGACTGGTGGAACTGTACGGCACCGAGGCGAAGGAGGTCGCGGAGTTCGGCGCCCAGCCGCTCGCCGACGGAGCGGGTGTCGTCAACGGCGAGGTGACCTGGGCCGTGCGACGCGAGGGCGCGACGCGCGCCGAGGACGTTCTCTACCGCCGCACCCGCGCCGCCCTCTACCACCCCGCATGGCGTGAAGCCCTGCTAGCACCGGTGGTCGAGAGCATGGCAGCGCTCCTAGGCTGGAACCCGACCCGCCGCGCCGAGGAGGAAGAGCGAACCCGCCGCTTGTTTCAACTCGAGGAACCAACCAGATCCCAGATCCCAGTACGCGCGCCAGCGCGTAAATGGCCACTGGCCTGAAACTCCCTCGACTAGCATCCCTTCGGCGGCCCGGTCCCATCCCTTCGTCACCCCGGCGAAAGCCGGGGTCCACCTGTTAGCCCGGCTGGATTCCGGCCTTCGCCGGAATGACGAATTGCTGCGACCCGCGGTTTCTCATCTTCATGATCCGCGGCAGCGCCGGTGGCCTCACTGAAAACTGAACACTGAAAACGGAGCACGACGCGCGCCTAGCGCGCGTCAACACTCCAAATGCCCGCGCCGCGCGCCGCGATGTACAGGAACACGAAACAATACAGCGCCGCCAACTCGCCGCCGTTCTGCACCGGCAGCAGTCCCTTGGTGCCGTGGCCGATCCAGTAGGCGACCGCCATCGTGCCGCTGCAGATGAAGGCGCTCCATCGCGTCATCAGTCCGATCATGACCAGAATCCCGCCGATCATTTCGATCGGGCCCGCGGTGTAGAGAATCGCCGCTGGCGCTTCGGCCGGCACCGGCATCGGGAATCCGAACAGCTTCGAAGTCCCGTGCCAGAGAAACAGGAACCCGGTGACGATGCGCATCGCCGCGTAGGTCTGAGCCGCGTAGCCCGTCATGAAGTTCGCCATGGTGACTCCTCTCGCCGTCGGGTTCTCACGTTGGTCCGATCGCGCCGCGGCCGCGCGCGCCGCGGCCATGACTCGACGAAGTTTGACCGCCCTTTTCACCGGTTGCGCCGGCGGCGTCAATACAGGGATTGACCCGACGGCCAGCGCTGCGATTGACAGGCGTGTTCGAGCGATGAGACCGTCGCTGCCACTCGGGCTTCGCAAAGGGGGGATCAAGATGCGACAGCGGGCACTGGTCGGCATGGTGTTGTTGGGATTGCTCGCGGCCGGATGTGGCAGCGACGACGACTCGGGTGGTGGGCTCGCCGAGGGCATTCTCCTGTCCGCTGAGGGCAATCGACTGCGCGCCTATGCGCTCGACGACATCGCGCGCCATCAGGTGGTCGTGCCGAGCGCGAACGATGCTCCCGGCGCTGGGCGCGACATCAACGGCCAGATCTGCATCACGGCTGACGGGCTGCGCTTCATCGCCGGCGAAGACACGGGACAACCCGTCATCCGGGCGGGATGGGGTCTCTTCGATCTGCACGGATCGCGCGTTGGAGATCTGTCGGCGACGCAGGTGGGCAAGCTGGCGCCGACGTATCAGGGCGGTGACAACGCCGAGCCCTATGGCTGCGGGTTCCTCTCCGACGGGCGCCTCATCACGACCGATGTCGGCAACCAGGCGGCGGGGCCGGCGAACGGCCAGGTAATCATTTGGTTCCCGCCGTTCGATGAACCCGATCCCGCGTACTGCAAACTCGATGTGGCGTTCGGCACCGCCGGCGGCGTGTACGTCGACGCCGACGACAACGTGTACGTGGCGAGCGCGCGCGAGACTTCCGGTGTCGTACGCTTCGAGCCCCCGTTCCCGACGTCGAACACCGCCGCCGGCGGTTGCGGCGACACCGACTCCACCGGGGCGCCGCTGGCGAGCGGTGTGCAGCGTTCGCAGTTCATCGCCGCCGACGCGAACATCCCGACGCCAAACGGCGTCGTCGGCACCCCGGGCGGCTCGTTCCTCGTCAGCAGCATCATCAACGGCGTGATCGCCGAGTACGACGCGAACGGTACGTACGTGCGGCGCATCCTCGAGCCGCCGGCCGGTGAGATGCTGGGGCCCGATCCGTACTCGACTGGCAGCCCTCTCGGGATTGGTGTCGACGCGTCGGGTACGGTGTATTACGCCGACCTCGGCCTGGTCGTGTCCGGCACGCGCATCGGACCCGGCAATCGCACCGGATCGGTGCGCCGCATCCGCTTCGCCGGCGATCAGCCGCAGGCGCCGGAGACATTCCTCGTCGATCTGAACTTCCCCGACGGCGTCGGCATCTGGGAGCCGTAGTTGCGGCGGCTGAAGGCTAGGCTGAAACTCGCTTCGCTCTCAGGCAGAGGCTAGCCGCGCGGGCAATGGTCATGGGACGACGGGCGACCGGGCCACACGTCATGGGCAGTCATTTGTAGCCGCAGGTCTTTAGCCTGCGCCCCGGCCGCCGGCCACGCAGGCTAAAGTCCTGCGCCTACTGGTGGCCGGGCCGCTGACAGCTGACGCACGCGAGGCCCCCGCGCTCGCGCGGGGGCCTCGCGTGCGTTACTCTCCGCGCCATGTCCAATCCGGTCGACACACACCGAGTGGTGCTCATCCCCGGCGACGGCATCGGGCCTGAGGTGACGGGCGCGGTGGTGCGTATTCTCGACGCGGTGGGGGCGCCTATCCGCTGGACGGAGAAACACGCCGGCATCAGCGCCCTCGAAGCGGGCAGTACCGAGGTGCTGCCCGATGATACGGTCGAGGAGGTGCTGCGGGCCAAGGTCGCCCTCAAGGGCCCCTGCACGACGCCGGTCGGCAAAGGTTTCACGTCGGTGAACGTGCAGTTGCGCAAGCGGCTGAACATGTACGCGGCGGTGCGGCCGGTGCGTTCGCTGGAAGGGGTGCCGACGCGCTTCGAGAACGTCGACCTGGTGATCATCCGCGAGAACACCGAAGGCCTGTACAGTGGGGCGGAGAACCGGGTCACCGACGATGTCGTGATCAGCATGAAGGTCGCCACCGAGAGCGCTTGCACGCGCATCGCCCACTGGGGCTTTCGCTATGCGACACAGCGGGGGCGTCGCAAGGTGACGGTCTTCCACAAGGCCAACATCATGAAGATGAGCGACGGTCTGTTCATCGACGCCGCCGCCCGAGTGCACGAGCGCGAGTACCCGAACATCGAGTATCAGCAGATGATCATCGACGCCGGGTGCATGAAGCTGGTGCAGGACCCGACGCAGTTCGACATCCTGCTGCTGGAGAACCTCTACGGCGATGTCGTCAGCGACCTTTGCGCTGGCCTGGTCGGTGGTCTGGGGGTCGTGCCGGGCGCCAACATCGGCGACAACTGCGCCGTGTTCGAAGCGGTTCACGGCTCCGCGCCCGACATCGCCGGCAAGGGCGTCGCCAATCCGCTGGCTCTCTTGATGTCCGCTGTGATGATGCTCAACCACCTCGCCCAGGAGCGCGCCGACGAACGCGCGGCGACCTGCGCGCGGCGCATCAAGAGCGCGTACGACCGAGCGCTGAGAGAGGGTCGCAAGACGCGCGACCTCGGTGGCGACCTCGGCACCGATGCCTTCGCCGATGCCGTCATCGAGCGGCTTTGACAAACGCGTCCCGCCGACGCGCCTCAAGTTGGCCGTCTACATCGGGGCCGACGAGCACAAGCTCGGTCCGGGCAAGGTCGCCCTCCTCGAAGAGATCGGACGCCGCGGCTCGATCTCGGGCGCGGCGCGGGCGATGGGGATGGCCTATCGCCACGCCTGGGAGATGATCGACGATCTGAACGGCTGCTTTGCCCAGCCCGTGGTGCGGGTCGCCATCGGCGGGCGGACCGGCGGCGGCGCCGAGTTGACCCCTTGGGGCCGCGAGTTGATCGAGCGGTTTCGCGCCATCGAGGTGCTTACGCAGGAAGCCGTCGGTGCCGCGGTCGCCGATCTCGCCGCGTGCGCGTGGCGCGAATCGGCCCCCAACTACACCGCCGCGCGGACCCCGCGTCGGCGCTCTTGATTTCGCCGGCTCGCGCTATAGCCTGCCGGGAACAACGAGACGGCCCGCGCGGCCGGCTACCGAAAGGAACGATCGGCATGACGGATCATCTCCAGTTCTACATCGACGGCCAGTGGGTCGACCCCGCGGAGCGGCGCACGGCCGAGGTCATCAACCCGGCGACCGAGGAGCCGATCGCACGCATCGCGATGGGCAGCGCGGCGGATGTCGATCGCGCGGTCGTGGCGGCGCGCCGCGCCTTCGCCTCGTACTCGCAGACCAGCCGCGAGGAGCGCCTGGCGCTGCTGCGGCGCATCGCCGAGGTGTACCAGCGGCGCTACGCCGAAATCGCCGACACCATCTCTCGCGAGATCGGCGCGCCGGCGTGGCTGGCGCAGATCGCCCAGGCGGCCACCGGGCTCGCCCACCTCAACGAAGCGATTCGCATCCTCGAGTCGTACGCGTTCGAGGAGAAGCAGAACGGCACCATGATCTTGCGCGAACCGATCGGCGTCTGTGGCCTGATCACGCCGTGGAATTGGCCCGTCAACCAGATCATGTGCAAGGTCGCGCCGGCGCTCGCGGCCGGGTGCACGATGGTTCTCAAACCGACCGAGATCGCGCCGCTCAACGCGATCCTGCTGGCCGAGGTGTTCGCCGAGGCGGGCGTGCCGGCGGGAGTGTTCAATCTAGTGAACGGCGACGGACCCACCGTCGGCGAGGCGATGTCGGCGCATCCGGACATCGACATGATGTCGTTCACCGGCTCGACGCGGGCTGGCACGGCCGTCGCTCAGGCCGCGGCGGCGACGGTCAAGCGGGTGACGCTGGAACTCGGCGGCAAGTCGGCGAACATCATCCTCGACGATGCCGATCTGGACAGCGCCGTGACCGGTGGTGTCAACGGCGTGATGATGAACAGCGGCCAGTCGTGCAACGCGCCGACCCGCATGCTGGTGCCGCAGGCGTTGCACGACCGCGCCGCCGAGATCGCTCGCGCGGCGGCGGAGGCGACGACCGTCGGTGATCCGGCCGCCGACACGACCAAGATCGGTCCGGTGGTCAGCGAAGCCCAATGGACGCGCATTCAACGCTTCATCCAATTGGGCATCGAGCAGGGCGCGACCCTGACAGCCGGTGGCCCGGGTCGTCCCGAGGGCCTGGACCGCGGCTACTATGTGCGGCCGACCGTGTTCAGCAACGTGCGCAACGACATGACCATCGCCCGCGAGGAGATCTTCGGCCCCGTGGTGTCGATCCTGCCGTACCGCGACGAGGAGGATGCGATCCGCATCGCCAACGACACCAACTACGGCCTCGCAGGCTACGTCTCGAGCGGCAGCATCGAGCGCGCCCGCAAAGTGGCGTCGCGGATCCGCGCCGGACAGATCTTGTTGAACGGCGCCCACCCCGACTTCGCGGCGCCGTTCGGCGGCTACAAGCACTCCGGCAACGGCCGCGAGTGGGGCGTCTTCGGCTTCGAGGAATTTCTCGAAGTGAAGGCCGTGCTCGGCTGGAACGCCGGCTGACACTTCGCACGGGGACCGGCGCATCGGCGCCGGTCCCCGTCACAGCACAGCGGGCGGGTCGAAGCGCATCTCCATCTTGCCGGCCCAGGTCGTGGCCACCGGATTCTTCGGCAGGCCGAGCGCGCGCAGGTCGTCGGCGATCGGGTGGCGGCCGAGGCTGATCTCGACGCTGCCGCCGAGGCTCACTCCGAGCTGCGTGGCGTGCTGGGTGAATGACGTGCTGTGCGGCACGCCGTCGATGTAGCTGTAGGCGACGGCCGAACCGGGCGGCTGGGAGCGGTTGCCGCCGCGCGGCATGTCGATCTCGAAGACCTTCTCTCCGTCCATCTCCAACAGACCGCGAAATCGTCCTTCTCGCCCGTAGTCGAAGTCGATGCGCTCGATCGTCTTGGGAAAGCCCCACAGGATCGCGCCGGCGTCGCGTGTGAAGGATTGGTTGACCGGCATCTTCCAGCTGTACGAGGGCAGGGCGCCGCGCACCATTGCGGTCCAGGCGCCGAGGTAGGGAACGCCGCGCGCCGCGCCTTTCATGCGCACGAAGAAGTTCATCGCGACCTCGTTGTAGTCGCCGAGGTCGTTGTCCTTGTAGTCGATGCAACCCAACATGAAGAGCGTGCGGCCGGGCAGGAAGTCGACGATCTCGAAGGCGTCTCCGACCAGGCGTTGCGCCACCCGACTCGGGACGACGAAGGCGCTGATCGCGGCCGACGCGTCCCGCACTTCCACGGGAAACGTTACAGTGCGCCCCTGGATCTCGCGTGGCGCGGCGGCGGGCGCGCTCATCGGGCGCTACCCTGCGCGGCGGACCTGTCGCACGTGGCGTCGGCGTCGATCGCGACCGCCGTCGCACCGTTGCGGGATGCGACACTCCGGTTCGCGACATGCGGGACGATGGGAGCGTCGCGCTGCGCCGGTTCGAAGGCGGCGAGCTGGTAGTCGTCGGCGTCGAAGTGGCGGGCGCCGAGGACGTAGTCGAAGGCGAAGCCCGGATAGAGGGAGTGGTTGCTGCCGTCGGGCGAGAGATACCAGCTGTGGCAGTTCGGCCACACCATGTATTTCATCCGCCCCTGGATGCGCTCGTTGTAGCGGTCCTGGGAGTCGCGGCGAACGTCTACGAAGCAGAGGTTTTGTTCGCGCAGCGCGCGGACCGCCTCGAGGACGTGCGAGATCTGCGCCTCGGTGTACACCAGGACCGACGTGTGCCCCGGGCCCGTGTTGGGACCCATGATGATGAACCAGTTGGGAAATCCGGCGACGGTCATTCCCTTGTAGGCGACGGCGCCCGTGGCCCATGCGTCGTCGAGGGCGAGACCGCCGCGGCCGAACACCGGGAACGGCGCCTTGGCAAAGCCGAGGTCGAAGCCGGTGGCGCAGACGATGGCGTCCAGCCGGTGCAGCGTGCCGTCGGCGGTGGCGATTCCCTCCGGTCGGATCTCTTTGATCGGTTGGCATTCCAGGGCGACGTTGTCGCGTTCGAACGACGCCCAATAATCGTCGGAGATGAGGACGCGCTTGCAGCCGAACTGGAAGTTCGGGCGCAGCTTGCGGCGCAGTTCCGGATCCTTCACCTGGGCGCGCAGGTGCGCCAGCGACAGCTTCTCGCCGATCGCCGAGAGGCGCGGCGCATCGAGGAAGATCACCGGACCGAACAGCTCGCTCATCCAGTACTTGAAGCCGCGGCTGAGGCGCAGCAGCGCGGGGTAACGCGCGAACCACGTCTTCGCGCGCTGGGAATACCGCGCGTCGTGTTTCGGCACGACCCAAGCGGCGGTGCGCTGAAACACCGTCATGTGGCCGACCGTCGGAGCGATCGACGGCACCACCTGCACGGCGCTGGCTCCCGTGCCGATGACGCCGACGCGTTTGCCGGCGAGGTCGTAGTCGTGGTCCCAGCGCGCCGTGTGCATCTTCTCGCCGGCGAACGACTCGAGTCCGGGGATCTCCGGGAAGGAAGGATCGACGAGTCCGCCGACCGCGGAGACGACGACTCGCGCGGTGAACGTCTCTCCCTCGCCGGTGCGCAGCGTCCACGTTCCGGCATGCTCGTCGAAGCGCGCCTCGGTGATCGCGGTGTGCAGGCGCAAGTGTTCGCGCAACTGCCACTTGTCGACCAGCCCGAGCAGATAGGACTGGATCTCGGCCGACGGCGAGAACTTGCGACTCCAATTCGGATTCGGTTCGAACGACAGCGAGTACGCATGCGACGGCACGTCGCACGCCGCGCCAGGGTACGTATTGTCGCGCCAGGTGCCGCCGACTTCGCCGGCGCGCTCGAAGATGGTGAACGAGTCGATCCCCGCCATGCGCAGTTGAATCGCCATGCCGATGCCGCCGAAGCCGGCGCCGATGATGGCGATGGGAAACTCGCGGTTGTCCGCCGCGGTTGCGCCGCCTTGCCCGTTGCGTTCCGTCATGTTCGCTTCTCCATGCTGGCTTTGCCGGCCGCGCGGCGCCGCGGCGACGGCCGCGCGCCCGACCGCGAGAGCCCGCCGCGCAGCATCTGCATGTACGTCGCGACGACGACCTCGTCGCCGGGATAGTCGCGGCCGTGCAGCGCCTGCAGCATCTGGTCGAGGAAGTAGCGCGCGCCGATCAGGTAGTGGCTGAGGGCGGTGATTTCCTCATCGCCCAGCGGGCGCAGGACGCCACTGGCGATGCCCTCGCGAATGCTGTCGCCGAGCAGGTCGAGCCAGGTGGCGAAAACGTCGTGGTAGATGTCGGGCTGGTGGATACGTGCTTCCTCGGCGAGGCGTACGTACGACGGATGGCGGCGCACGTAGGCGAGGTAGGCGCGGAACGCGGACTCCTCGCGCGCGAAGACGTCGCCGCCGTGTTCGACCGCCTGCAGGATCTCCGCCGTCAGCCGGTCGGCGACGTGTTGCATCAGCTCGCGCAACAGCTCGTCGAGCGATCCGAAGTGATAGTGCAGGTTGCCGACCGCAACCCCCGCGCGTTCGGCGATGCGAGCCACCGATACCGCGTGCAGTCCTACTTCGCCCGCAACCGCGGCCGCCGCGGTCAGGATGCGCTCGCGTGTCCCCGCCGACTTTGCATAGGAGCCGCGCTTGGTCCGGCCCACGTTGGGCGTTCGTTTTGTCGCCGATCGAGGCATCGCCAAAGTTGAATGTAGGTTTGATATTCAACTTTAGTCAAGCGCGCTTCCGCTCTGCGAATCCGTCTCCTACCGGACGCCTGGCGTCCGCTTATTTTGGTATGAACCCTGGTAATGCCGCATGCGGTGCGCTAGAGGCTTCCGCAGAGGTAACGGCAGTGCTTGGCGAGTCAGGCCGAACGGTCCCTGCAAGCCTTCCACACGCGACGCGCACGACGCGCCACGCCGCAACTTTTATAGCGTCGCTGCTGTTGCTCCTCGTGGCTCCCGATTCCGCGGTTGGCCAGCCCGCTTGCGTCGGAGATTGTGAAGCGCGAGACCGCGTCACCGCCGCGGACCTCGTACGGATGATTGGTGTCGCATCCGCCGTCCGAGATATTGCCGAGTGTCCTGCAGGGGATGCCGACGAAGACGGTCTCATCTCCCGTGACGAGCTCGACGAGGCGATCCACAGCGTGTTTCTCGAATGCCCAGCGTCGCCGAACTACAGCACACTAGGTGGCGACATCCACGACCTCGTCTACTCGGCGCGGATTGTAGGTCAAGAGCAGGCGGCGGCGATCGTCGCGGCGCTGGACGAACTCGCGCACGATGACGAGGAGGAGATCCAGGCGGCCGTGACGCTGCTACTCGAGCAGCACGGTGTGCCGGCAGGCCGTATCGGTGCGATCGTCGTCTATGCCGACCGGCAGAACGAAGGCGAGTGTGAAGACTGTCTGGCGACGTGCAGCGGCACGTGTGTCCGGGGCCCCAACGACCGTTGTTTTTGCTACGAGCGGCTTCCGACCGACCCGGCACGCCTTGTCGTCCTGCTGCTCGAGACCGCCGCGGACGAGCAGGACGCGCTGATTGCGCGGCTCCGCCCGTGCATCAAGAAGTCGCTGCTGACTGGAGGGGTCGCCGACAGCTTCAGCACTGCGAACGGCCCCGAGTTCGCCGCGCCCAGCCCGGGACTCATCGCGCTCATCCAGCAAGCCTCGGGCAGTGCCCCGGCGAACTTCGACGACGACTCGTCGGACGATTCGCACTTCGGCCACACGCTCGTCCTGCCGCCGGGGCGGTGTGTCGAGGCGGCGACCCTTCGATTACGAGCCCGCCCCCGCGCGTTCAGCTCGGCATCCAATGACGCGGTTCATGTCGGCTTCGTCAATCCTTCGGGGCAATTCGTCGGTGCGCGGCTGTCGGCGTACTTCGGCAGCGGCAACTCGGGCTTGCCGGTGCTGCTGCCGAACGCGTGGAACTCGGGCAACTACCCAGGTCCCGCAGGCGCGACGATCGTCGTGAATCTGGCTACCGTGCCGGGGTTGCTCGCGGGTCTCGATGCCCAGCGGTTCCTGGACATCTACATCCAGGACGACACGCTGGTCGACTACATCCAGCTGATCTACCGCCTCTGCAACTGCCCGACGCCGACCCCGACACCGACGCCGACCCATACGCCAGGCCCTTGTACGCTGGCCATCTGCAAACAGTCGATCCCCGCGGGAGTGAACGGCTTCACCTTCAGTTCCGCGTTCAGCGGTTTGCAAGGCATCACGGTCGACGACGGACTCTGCGTGGTGAACACGGTCGCCTGCGGGGCACTGTTCGATATCTACGAAGTGGTGCAAACCGGTCAGGCGCTGACGAACATCGCGTGCTCGTTCCTCACCGGCAACGGTACCTTCAGCATGCCCGGTGGCGCGACCGGCGGATTCGATCCGGGCGACAACCTCGTTCTCTTCAGTATCGCCCCCGGCGGCTTCCTCGAGTGCAACTTCACCAACCGGGTCGATCCGACTCTCACCCCGACGCCGACGCGCACACCGACGCGCACCGGCACGGCCACCCGCACGTCGACGCCAACCAGCACGGCTACCCGTCCATCGACCCCGGTGCCGACGATCACCGCCACGCCGACCCACACACGGACAGCCACTCCGACGCGAACCGCCACGGTTCCGATGAGCCCGACGTGCGTCCCGCCGCCGCAAGGGATGGCCGGCTGGTGGCCGCTGGACGACGCGCCCGGTGCGACAGTCGTGGTGGACATCGGTCTGCCGCCAGCCGATGACGGCGATCCCCGACCGATCACCGTCGATCCCTTTCCCCCGAACGGCGACGGCCCGGCGAGCGTCGCTGGCAACCTCGTCGGACCGCCCGTGGACACAGCGTTCTTCATTTACGGCGCCGCGACCTACGCCGAGGTTCCGCACGCGGCGCACCTCGACGTCGCGAGCTCCGATCTCACGATCGACGCCTGGGTATCGCCGTTGCCAGGACCGTGGACGGCGGGCCGCGACGATCTCCATGTGTATCCGGTTCTCGACAAGCTCGATCTCGCGACGAACACCGGCTACGCGTTCTACGTCGAGGTCGAGACCGTATGCCCGACCTGTCCTCCGCCTCCTCAGCAGCCCCAGCCGGCGGGGGAGCTTTCGACCACCCGGATGCGTCTGGTGCTCGTCCTCGGCAACGGTGCCGGCTTGAATGCACAGCGCAGTGCCCCGTTCTATACGGGAAGCGGACTTCTGTTTCCGTTTCCGACCCCGCCGAACCAGCTCGTTCCACCGGCCCCCGGTTGGACGCACGTCGCGGTGACCGTCGACCGAGCTCAGAACGCGCTGACCTTTTATGCCGACGGTGTGCAACTCGGTGGCACCGTCGCCCCCGTGGCGGCGGCCAACAGCGGAGCTGCCCTGTGGATCGGCGGCACCCGATTGTACGGTACGCCGCTCGCACCGGGGTTCTCCGAGTTCTATCTGAACGAGGTCGAGCTGTTCGACAACGTCGTTACCGTTTCCGAGATCCAGGGGATCGCCGGCGCCAACAACGGCAAGTGCAAGGGAACGCCTCTCGTTACGCCGACGGCACCACCCAGTGGTACGCCTACCCATACACCGGCGATCACTCCGACCTTCGTTCCGTCCGCGACACCGCAATGCTTCTCCGAAATGTGTGTCTTCAAGTTCAACGACTTCGACGGCGACGGCATGCAGGACCCCGGTGAGCCGGGCCTCGGCGGCTGGACATTCCAATTGCTCGACGCGGGGCTGAACGTCGTCTCCACGGTGATGACCTTTCCGGGGGGTGGCATTTGCACCGTCATTCCGGCGAACGCGGTGTACACGCTCGTCGAGATCGCGCAGGTGGGCTGGACGCAGACCTTCCCACCGCCTCCGGGGACGCACTTCTTCGGCGTGGAATGCGGCCAACCCCTCGTCAACTTCACGTTCGGCAACCGCGACGATGCCGTGCCCACACCCAACGCGACGCCGACTCCGCCGGCGACCCCGGTGCCAACCGCGACCGCGCCAACAACTTTGACGCCGACGCGGACGCGGACGCGAACTCCGACCGTGGATATCTTCCCGAAGGGCTGACGACCAGCGTCGCGGGTTGACTGTCAGCCGAGTGCGAGGGATATGCGCTCCATGTCGGCCGACACTCCCGGAGTTCTGTACGAAGTGAACAGTGGCGCCGCGTGGATCTCGCTCGATCGTCCGGAACGGCGCAACGCGCTGTCCGACGATTTGGTGGTGGGGCTGCGCGCGCGGTTGGAGCAGGCGATGGCGGACGACGCCGTGCGGGCCGTCGTTCTGACCGGCAACGGCCCGGCGTTCTGCGCTGGTGCGGATCTGAAGAAGGGCGGCGGTAGCGCCGTCGCGGCGGGGCCGAACCCGTTTGTCGACGTGCTCGAGTTGATCGCCGACGGGCCCAAGCCGGTGATCGCCGCCGTCAACGGCGTCGCCTTCGGCGGTGGCGTCGGCTTGGTGGCCGCGGCCGACATCGCCATCGCCGCGCACGAGGCGGTATTCAGCTTCAGCGAAGTGCGGATCGGCGTCATCCCGGCGATGATCTCGGTGGTCGTCCTGCCGGCGCTCGGGCGGCGGCGAACGATGCAGCTCTTCTTGACCGGTGAACGCTTCGACGGCAGCCGCGCCGTCGAGTACGGCCTGGTGCACGAGGCGGTGCCGCTGGCCGAGCTTCGCGCGGCCGCGGAGCGGGCGGTCGCGGCGATCGCGAAAGGCGGCCCGATCGCCATCCGCGAGGCCAAGCGGCTGGTGCAGACCGTGCCGACCATGTCGCGCCGCGAGGCCTTCACCTGGACGCAGGAAAAGATCGCCGAGCTATTCGCCTCGGACGAAGCGCGCGAGGGAATGACGGCGTTCGCCGAAAAGCGCCCGCCCAATTGGATCCGCCAGTGAACCGCCGACGCGTCCCTCGCCCCTCGCCCCCAGCCCCTCGCTTCTCGACGTAATGTTCCCCCCAGGTTTTCTCGGCACGCGCGCGGACCTTCTCACCGACCTGATCACCGTCGGCTACGGAGTCATTCCGCTGGTGCTGTATCTTTCCGCGCGGCGCGCGCGGCGCGGGGATCATCGCTTCCACCGCGCGGTTCAGTGCGGCTGTCTGGCTGTGCTCACGGTTATTTTGATCCTGTTCGAGACCAACATCCGCATGCGGGGCGGTTCCGACGCGCTGTATCTGTCGAGTTCGTTCGCCGCGACGCCGCTGCTGCGCGGCACGCTGTTGGTCCATCTCGCCATCGCGGTGTCGACGTATCTCGGCTGGATCGGATTGACGGTCGTATCGCTGCGGCGTTTCACGAGTAGCCTTCCGGGGAGCTTCAGCGCGGCGCATCGGCGGATCGGCCGCTGGATCATCGGCGGCAACGTCGCGACCGCGATCACTGGTGTTTGGTTGTACTTGCTCGGATTTGTTTTCTAGGCCGGACGATGTCCGACCGTCCGGTTTGAGGAGACTCTCATGTCCATGATCAGAGGGCGCTGTGCCCTGTTGGCGATTTTCGCGTCCGGGTTTCTGGCCGCGTGTTCGAGCGATGACGATGGCGGCGGCGTGGCGCACGTCGCGGTGGTGGCGATGGCGCCGGCGGAAATCGGACCGCGCGCCAACATCGATGCGACGGTGGAAGTGACCACCGGGAACGGTGCGCCGGTGCGCGACGCTGAGGTGGTGTTCACCGTGCGGCGCGGCGGCGGTACGCTCGGCGCGAGCGACGAGCCGCGCGTCGTAACATCCACCGTGCGCAGTGACGCGGACGGCCGCGCCAGCGTCCCCTGGACGGTCGGCATCGCGCCGGTGGGCAACCGGCTGACCGCGAGCGCCGGCGACGAGGCGGTGGCGTTCGAAACGCGCGTGGTGCTGGCCGAACCGCTGCAACCGGAGCCGTTCGGCGATATCCCGGAGTTCCTGCGCGAGAACGGCTACACGGCCGTGGACGACGAAGGTCAGGAGGTCTTCCTGGCTTCGACCGAGGATCTCGCCTTCGTATCGGACGACCGGGTTGTATTGGGCCTGGCCGCGGGCACGTCGACGGTGACCGGTGCGCTGATCGAGATGAACCCGGCGGGCGAGGCGGCGTTGGTGGACCTCGAAGGCGAGCCGCTCATCGGCGCTCTCGGTGTCGCTGTCGACCGCGATGGCGTGATCTGGGTGGCCGATCCGCGAGGGCCGGCGCCGGGGGCGCTGTTGCGGATCTCTACAGACGGGGTCGTCGAGACGGCGTTGACGGCGATCGCCGACGTGGACCTGATCGCGCCCAACTACGTCGCCGTCGGTCCCGACGGACGAATCTATGTCAGCGATCCGTGTCTGGGCGAGATCTTCCGCTACGATCCGGTGACGGCCGAAGTTGACGCGTTGGTGACGATGGACGTCGCGACGCAGGGCGGGCCGAACGGGCTGGCCTTCGACCGTTCCGGCGACCATCTGTACTTTGCCACGGAGAGTATCGCGTTGCTCTGCATGCGATTCGATCTCCCGCCCCTCGACCCGGTTGCCGGGCTGTTCCGGGTGCCCGTCGATGCCGCAGGTTTTGGTGAAGTCGAGACGATCGCGGAGCGACGCGCGCTGTTCGGCGACGGCCTTGCGTTCGACGACGAGGACAATCTCTACGTCATCTTCGACACGCAGGACGAAGGGATGCTCGAGGAGAGCGCTGTGTGGGTGTTGCCCGCGGGGGAGACGGAGTTGGTGAAGTTCCTCGCCAACGGCGAACGCGTTTACGCCAACCTGGCATGGGGCCGCGGGGGATTCGGCGCCGAGACGCTTTACATTTCATTACTTGCCATCAACGAGTTCAACCTGCCGATCCGCGGCATCGACAGGATCGATCTCGGCATCGCCGGGCTGCCGCTGTTGCCGTGATCGATGCGGGATGAGGGCGAGGCGGTCGGGCGACGGACCACGGTGCTGCTGGCGCTCGGCGCCGCGCTCGGGATCGCCGCCGCGGTCGCGAGTTTGACGGAAGTCCGGTCGGCGCGCTCGCGCTTGCCCGACGAGGTGGTCGCGCAGGTCAACGGAGTGGCGATCCGCCGGCCGGATTTCCTGCGGGCGGTCGGCGCGTTGGCCTCCGACCGGCGCACCGAGCTGACGGAGGCCGACCGCCGGCACGTGCTCGACCGCCTCATCGACGAGGAGTTGTTGGTGCAGTACGGCGTCGACCTCGGCTTGGTGCGATCCGACCGACGCGTGCGCGGCGATCTGGTTTCGGCGGTGCTCGCGGCCCAGGTGGCGTCGGTGGACGACTTCGAGCCGGCCGAGGACGAGTTGCGCGCCTACTACGCCGAGCACGGAGACTTCTTTGGCAACCCGGGTCGTCTGCGCCTGGCGGTTCTCTCGGTACGGGGCGAACCGGTCCGCGCTCAAGACGAAGCCGAGGCGCGCGCGCGCGAGGCCGCGACGGCGCTGCGCGGCGGCGAGGACTTCGACGCGGTGGCGAGTCGGCTCGGCGACGTGATGGTGGCGCCGCTGCCCGACGGCTACCTGCCGCCGGCGAAGGTGCGCGAGTACGTCGGCCCGGCGGTGGCGGCGGCGGCAATGGCGCTGCGGCCGGGCGAGGTGAGTGAGCCGATCGCGTCGGGCGGCGGTGTTTACGTCGTGCGGTTGATCGATCGCGAGGCCGGCCAGCGGCCACCGCTGGCGGACGTCGAGCCGCAGGTGCGCGCGGAGATGAAGCGGCGCGCCGGCGACGACGCGGTGCGCGCCGTGCTGGAGCGCCTGCGCCACGAGGGCGAGGTGGTGACGGCGGAGGATCTTCCGTGACGCGCGCCGCCATCGCACTGCTGTTGTCGTGGGTCGCGTGCGCACCGGTGGCGGCGCACACCCGCAGTCTGTCGTACGCCTTGTGGGATCTCACCGAGGCCGGCGCCACCGTTCGGGTGCGGATCGCGCGCCTCGAGCTGACGCGGCTCGGGCTCGACCCGGTGTCGTCGCCCGACGACGACCGCGCCGTCGGCGAGATCCTCTCCTCGGTCGTTCGCCTGCGCTCGGGCGCGGAGTGGTGCGGCGTCGTCGAGGCGCCGCGCCGCGCTTCCGCCAGCGACGGGAACGTCGCCTACGTTTGGCGGGTGACCTGCTCGCAGCCGGGTCCGCGCGCGGTCGAGAGCCGGTTTCTGCACGATGTGGCTCCGTCGCATCTGCACTTCGCGCGGGTGCGGACGGCGGACGGACGCGCCGTCGAACGGGTTCTGACCGAGGCGGATCCGCTGTGGGTCCTCGACTCCGATCGCGTCGACGACGCCGAGAAGGTGGGAGGAACCTCCGTCGCCGGATATGTCGCGCTCGGTGTCGAGCACATCCTCACCGGGTGGGACCACCTGGCATTCGTTTTCGGACTACTACTGCTGGCTTATACGCTGCGCGACATCGCCACTCTGGTGACGGCGTTCACGGTCGCCCACAGCATCACCTTGGCCCTCACCGTCCTCGGCGCGGTCGAGCCGACCGCGCCGGTGGTCGAGGCGTTCATCGGCTTCTCGATCGCCCTGATCGGCCTCGAGAACGCCTGGCTGCTGTCGGGGCGCGGGCGGGTCCTGCCGTTCGCCGTGGTCGCCGCGACGCTCGCCCTGGCGTTCGCGGGCAGCCGTCTGCCGACCCTCGGCGTCGCGGGGCTGGCGCTGTTCACGTACTGTCACTTCGCGCTGTTGCGCCGCTCGGCCCGGCCCGAGCGGTTGCGCGCCGCGGTGGCGTTCGCCTTCGGCTTGATCCACGGCTTCGGGTTCGCCGGTATCATGCTCGAACTCGACCTCGACCAGGTTCGTCTCGTGCCGGCGCTTTTCGGTTTCAACATCGGCGTGGAGCTCGGCCAACTGGCGGTCGTCGCCTGTCTCTGGCCGCTGCTCGCGGCCGTGCGCCGGGCGCCTCGCGCGGCCGCTTGGGTGGGCGATGTCGGTTCGGCGGCGGTCACCGCGGTCGGGCTGTTCTGGTTCATCACCCGCAGCTTCGGCGGCTGACGATGGCGTGTGTCGCGCCGGCGCGGTATGGACGGCAGTCATGAGTGATGTACTCGTCGGACCGACGTCGCACTACTACTACTCACAGCGGTTGAAGTTGCACTACGTGGACTGGGGCAACAACGGCAAGCCGCTGCTGCTGCTGATCCACGGCGGCCGCGACCACGCGCGCAACTGGGATTGGGTCGCGCTGACGCTGCGCGAGCACTATCACATCATCGCCCCGGATCTGCGCGGACACGGCGACTCCCAGTGGTCGATCGGCGGGTCGTACGCGTTGATCGACTACACGCTGGACATTGCCCAGTTGCTCGACGCGATCGGCGCCTACCCGGTCCACATCATCGGCCATTCGATGGGTGGCGCGATCGCTTTACAGTACACCGCGACCTATCCGGACAAGGTCGCCAAGATCGTCGCCATCGAAGGGTTGGGTCCGCCGCCCGGCATGATCAAAGAGCGACCGGCGCAGGACCGGATGCGGTACTGGGTGAAGGAGATGAAGGACCTGGCGCAGCGTCGAGCCAAGCGCTATCCGAGCCTCGACGAAGCCGTCGAGCGCATGCGCGAGGCGAACCCCCATCTGAGCGAGGAACAGGCGCGCCACCTCACCGTGCACGGTTCGTACCGCGACGAGGACGGCACGTATCTCTGGAAGTTCGACAATTACACCCGCACGACGACGCCTTACCTCTTCAACAAGAACGACGCGCACGAGCTGTGGGGCGGGATCACGTGCCCGGTTCTCCTTCTGCGAGGCACCGACTCCTGGGCCTCGGATCCGGTCGTCGACGGGCGCGCCGAGGCATTCAGCGAGTACGAATTCCACAACGTCGAAGGGGCCGGTCACTGGGTGCACCACGACCGCCTACAGGTGTTTCTAGGCCATGTGCGGAAGTACTTCGGAATCTGACGGGGCACCGGTGGTTTGCAGACCCGGAGGCTCGCGTGTTCCCGGGGCACTATCCCTCTGCGCCTCCGCGCCTCCGCGCGAGATCGCTTTTGGCCGATGGCTAAGAGCGCTTGGGCAGGTCGATCCGACCCAGCGACTTCGATCGACGCGACGATCCGCTGCGGATCTTCTGGGCGCGCCGCAGCGAGGGGCTTTCGCTCAGTCCGATCGAGTGGAGTCCGTTGCGCGCCTGTCGCTTGAGGAATCGCAGCCATCGCCGAGCAAAGGCGAACTCGGCTCCGAGGATGGCCAAGCCGGTCGGGATCACGATGAACGCAGGGCCGGGAAGGACCAGCATCGCCATGCCGATGAGGATGACGGTGACGCCGACGACGGCAACCACGATCCGGCGCGCCGATTTGTAGGTGATGTGCAGAGCGCGCCAAAAGGGCGTCCGGGGTCGGAAATCGATCATAACGTCGGTGATTATGAGCCGGCGGAGTGGAGTTCTGCAATCGCAATCCCGGTGTGCAACGCTCATGGAGCATGTGGTAGGGTGCCGGCCGATTGGAGGTGGCGCGCATGAACGAACTCCGCGACGTCCTCGCGCATAAGGGGGATAGGATCTGGTCGGTCGCGCCGGACGCGACCGTCTTCGAGACGCTGCAGCTGATGGCCGAACGCGACATCGGCGCCGTGCTCGTCATGAGCGGCGGCCGGACGGTCGGTCTGTTCACCGAGCGGGACTACGCCCGCCAGGTGATTCTGAAGGGCAAGGCTTCGAAGGACACGCCGGTGCGCGAGGTCATGACTTCGCGCGTCATCTACGTGACGGTCGACGAGTCTCTCGAGAACTGCATGGCGCTGATGACCGATAAGCGCGTGCGCCATCTGCCGGTGCTCGACGGGGATCGGCTGGTCGGCGTCGTCTCGATTGGCGACGTGGTCAAGGCCGTGATCTCCGAGAAGCAGTTCCTCATCGAGCAGTTGGAAAAGTACATCACCACGGGTTGAGCGAAGAGTGACTCGGCGGGCGGATCGCGATTGGGAGCGGTTCGCGCGAACCGAGCCGTACTGGGCCGTGTTGACCGATGGGCGATTCCGCGGCGAGTCGCTGTCGGAGTCCGCTCGTGAAGCGTTCTACGCCACGGGTGAGCGGCACGTCGACCACGTCTTCACGGCGCTCGCCGCGATCAACGGCGCGTCGGGCGCTCCGGATCGGGCCCTGGACTTCGGTTGCGGCGTCGGACGCTTGCTGCCCGGGCTGGCGCGCCGCTGTAGGTCCGTCGTCGGGGCCGACGTGTCGCCGCGCATGGTCGAACTGGCGCGCGACACCTGCCGCCGGATGGAGCTCCACAACGCCCAGGTCGTCCGTATCGACGATCGGCTCAGCGGCCTCGACGGCGAGTTCGACTTCATTCACTCGGTCATCGTCTTTCAACACATCGCGCCGGTGCGCGGGGAGGGTATCGTCGAGCGCCTTTGTGCCCGGCTGACGCCGGGCGGGGTCGGCGCGCTGCATTTTACGACGGCGGCGCACGAGCGGCGGTCGGCGCTGGTGCTCGCCGCGGCGCGCGACGCGTTCCGCCCATTGCACATGGCGCTGAACCTCATGCGCGGCCGCCCCGCCGGGCAGCCGTTGATGCGCATGCACGTGTACTCCTTGCCGCGGTTGTGCGCGATCGTCGAGCGCCAGGGCTGTTCGCTGCTCGACGTGTCACCGCTGCCGGACGCCGCCTACGAGGGCGCGCTGCTGTGGATCCGGCGTGACGCCGACACGCTGCCCATCGGTTGCCCCGGTGGTACGCCGTGATCCGCGTCGTCAGTCGGGCGCCGCCGCCGGTCGCGCCGCGGTGCCGACCGCTCGTCGGATGACGGCGGCGATCACTCGCGGCTTGGACTCGAGCACGTGCTCGAGCGGCCGGTCGTAGCGCAGGACGCTGAGATGGTTGGCGTAGAGAAACGCGGCGTCGGGGTCGTGCCGTCGCAAGGCGACGATGTATGCGAGATAGCCGGCGAGCGGGACGCAGGCGATGAGGAAGACCGGGAGGGAGTGGACGGTGGCGCGGTGTGGCCGCCGGCGCAAGGTCTCTGTGACTCGAGCGCCGACCACCCACGAGCCGCGCAAAAACGCGCCGATCGGCAGGGGAAGGATGGCCTTGCTGGCGCCGATTCCGAGATGCACGGCGAGGTTGCGGAGGATGTAGTTGGTGGTGGCGGTCATCGTCGCCAACATCTCGGTCAAGCGGTCGGCGTGCTCCGGCGTGATCTCGCCCGTCTCGCGCAGCAGCGCGATGGTGCGGCTCAGGCGCTCCTCATCGTGTAGCGCCCGCTCGAATGTGCGAACGACGCCGGCCACCTTCTGCTGGAACGTGAACCGCACGCCGAGCACCTTATTCCCTTGCGACGTCCGAGAGAAGCGGGCGCCGACGCGTCGGCGTCACGCCGCGCACCTCAGCCGGTCACCTGCCGGAGAATGGTCGCGCTGTCGAAGTACACCCGCTCGCAGACGATGTAGGTTCCGTCGAACAAGAAGAATGCCGCCATCCGGCAGCGGAACGACTTTCCCGTCGGCGCGATCCCGAACAACTCGCCGAGGTGGGTGCCGAGCAGCCAGAACTCGGCGATGACTCCGTCGTCGATGTGGTGCAGCGCGATCAGCTCGTTGCGCTGGTCGGGGAACGCCGTCCGCGACTCGCGGAAGTATTCCCGCACGGCGGTCTCGCCGTCGTGGACCTGGTCGGTGGCGATGAGCTCGTAGCGAGGGTGTGAAAACGTCTCGATGACAGTGTCGAAGTCGTGGACGTTCTCCGCCTCCATGTGTCGTCGGACGACGGCCTCTCGTTCTTCTCGCAAGGACATCTCGTGATCCTCCATCGATGAGCCGCACTACGCGGGTGCGGACGTGCCGGCGCCCACGACGTTGATGGGCGCGCCGGCGAGAAAGGCGCGGACATTTTCGACCGTCGCCGCCATCAGCCGCCGCCGCGCCGCCAGGCTCGCCCAGGCGAGGTGCGGAGTGATGATGCAGCGCGGTGCCCGCAGCAGCGGATTGTCGTCGCGGATCGGTTCGGCGGCGACGACGTCGACGGCCGCGCCGGCGATGGTTCCGTCGCGCAGGGCTGCGGCGAGTGCGTCTTCGTCGATCAGCGGCCCGCGCGCGGTGTTGATGAGGAACGCGTTCGGGCGCATGCGGCGCAGGAACGCCTCATCGACCATCCCTCGGGTCGCTGGGGTGAGGGGACAATGCAGCGAGATCACGTCCGCGTCGGCGACCAGCACGGCAATGTCGGTCCATTGAGTGCCGGCGATCTCGCATCGGCTTCGACTGGTGACCAGCACCCGCATGCCGAAGGCCGATGCGATCGCCGCGACGCGCCTGCCGATGCGGCCGCAACCGACGATTCCCATCGTCCGTCCGGACAACTCGATCGGGGATTGGAGCCAGAAGGAGAAGTCGGGCGAGCGCTGCCAGGCGCCGTCGCGGACAGCGCGGTCGTGTGCCCCGGCGGCGGAGCAGAGCTCGAGCAGGAGTGCGAAGACGTGTTGCGCGACCGAATCGGTGCCGTACTCCGGCACGTTCGCGACGACCACGCCGCGTCGGGCCGCCGCGGCGACATCGACCACGTCGTAGCCGGTGGCGAGAACGGCGATCATCCGCAGCGCGGGAAGCGACTCCAGGGCCGCGGCGTCGAGGGGTGTTTTGTTGGTCAGGACGATTGCCGCGCCGGCCGAGCGTTCGGCGATCTGGTCGCCCGGAGTCCGTTCGTACACCGCGACTTCGCCGAGTTCCTCGAGCCCTGTCCACAGGTTGTCTCCCGGGTTGAGGGTGTGGCCATCGAGGACGACGATGCGCGGAACCGTCACCGTTCGACGCCCCGCTTGAGCTCCGCGAGGTAGTGGCGTGTCTCGCTCGCGACCACGCCGGAAAGCCCGATCAAGGCGATGAGGTTGGGGAAAGCCATCAGGCCGTTCATCACGTCCGAGAAGGTCCACACCAGTTCGAGTTCGGCGACCGCGCCCACGGCGATGAGGACGCAGAAGACGGCGCGGTACGGCAGGATGACCGCGGTGCCGAAGAGGTACTGCATCGCCTTTTCGCCGTAATAGCTCCATCCGAGCAGGGTCGTGTAGGCGAAGAAGATGAGGCCGAGGGCGACGATGACGGCGCCGATCTCGCCGCCCAGCCCGGTGCGGAAGGCCTGCGTGGTGAGCGCGGCGCCGGTGGCGCCGCTGGTCCAGGCGCCGGTGTTGATGATTACCAAGCCGGTGCCGGTGCAGACGACCAACGTATCGATGAATGTCTGCGTCATCGACACCAGGGCCTGCGCGACCGGGTGCCGTGTCTGCGCCGCCGCGGCGGCGATGGGGGAACTGCCGAGTCCCGATTCATTGGAGAAGACACCGCGCGCGACGCCCATGCGGATCGTCATCATGACGGCGGAGCCGAGAAATCCACCGGCGGCGGCGGTTGGGGTGAACGCATGGCGAAAGATCAAGGCGAAGGAGTTGCCGATCTGGTCGGCTGTCAGTACGAGAACGGCGACCGAGGCACCGACGTAGAGGACGATCATCGCCGGCACCAGCGCGCTGGCGGCGCGCCCGATCGACTGGATACCGCCGAGGATGACGACCGCGGTACCGACCGCCATGGCTAGACCGGTGACCCACGCGGGGATGCCAAAGGTGTCGTGTGCGGCGTGCGCGACCGAGTTGGACTGCACCATGTTGCCGATGCCGAAGGCGGCAACCGCGGCGAAAACGGCAAACATCGTCGCCAACCACGGCTGGCCGAGCCCATCGCGCAGGTAGTACATCGGCCCGCCGCTCATCGTGCCGTCGGCTTCGCGCTGGCGGAAGCGCACGGCGAGCACCGCCTCGGCGTATTTCGTCGCCATGCCGAAGACACCCGTGACCCACATCCAGAACATCGCACCCGGCCCACCGGCGGCGATGGCCGTCGCCACCCCGGCGATGTTGCCGGTGCCGACGGTGGCCGCCAGCGCGGTCATCAATGCCTGAAAATGGGAGATGTCACCCGGTTGGTCATCCGGCTCACGCCTCACGATCAGCGCCAGGTACAGCGCGTGGCCGAGAGCCGTGAGTTGCAGCCCGCGCAGCAGCACCGTCAGGTACACGCCCGTGCCGACCAGCAGAATCAGGAGGGGAGCGCCCCATACCCAGGAGCTGACCGTATTCAGGACATCCAGTATCGCGGTTTGCATGGGCGGCAAGATAGACCGAAATCTCAATTCCCAAAAACGAAAGTCGCGGGAAATGCGTCGGCAGGGACGATCCTGAAGGATCTCCTCGCGCGGAGGCGTATAGGCGCGGAGAAGGGACCTCCTCAACGGCTCTGCGGCTCTGCGCGAGCACTTCCCGGCGACCCGCTATTTATTCCTGTCGCGAGATCCTGCAGATTCGGTCGATGTTCACGGGAATCGTCGAAGAGGTCGGTGTCGTGGTCGAGTCGGTCGACGGGACGCTGCGCATCCGCGCGCCGAAGGTGACCAGCGACGCCCAGTTGGGTGACTCGATCGCCATCAACGGTGTCGACCTGACGGTGGCGCGGCTGGAGGGCGAGGTCTTCTTCGCCAACGTGATGCCGGAGACCTACCGGCGATCGAACCTCGGCGAGCTTGCCGTCGGCGAGCGCGTCAACCTGGAGCGCTCGGTACGGCCGAGCGACCGGCTCAGCGGCCACATCGTGCGCGGCGTGGTCGAAGGCGTCGCATCGATCCACTCGTTCACGCGCGAGGCCGGCGCGGTCGTCGTCCGTTTCACCACCCCTGCCGAGTTGCTGCGCTACATGGTCGTGAAAGGCCCCGTGGCGATCGATGGCGCCAGCTTGACGATCATCGACAAGACCGACGACAGCTTCGCGGTATCGCTGGTCGAGTACTCGCAGGAGCACCTCAACACCCTCGGCAAGAAACCCGGCGCCTCGGTCAACATCGAAACCGACATCATCGCCCGCTACGTAGAAAACTTCCTCGCCGCCCGTCCCTGACCGCGTCGCGGATCATCCACTCAGTGGATCCGCAGCGCTCCCGGATCGGCGGGGCGGAGGCCGTGGCGGATCAAGAATGCCAGCAGTCGCGGGCTGTATGCGCCGGTGGTCGATTCGCCGGTGAGGATTCGCGCGACGCTGCGGGTCACGTGCTGCGTGGTGAGGCGGCCGAACAAGCCGTGGTTCTCGGGGCGGCTCATCCGCACCAACTCGAAGAGCCGGCCGTCGTAGTAGTAGGACGCCATCCGCTGCCACGCCGCGAGATGACGTCGCTGGCGGCGTTCGTAGCGCCGCAAGGCGGCGGGATCCCCCGAGATCAGGGCTCGTGCGAGCACCTGTGCTCCCTCCATCGCCAGGAACAGACCGCTCGAGAAGATCGGGTCGACGAAACCCAGGGCGTCGCCCACCAAGGCCCAACCGTCGCCGAATCCGCGCTCGGCCGCCCACTGGTAGTTTGAGTACCGGGCGACGGCGGAAACCCGGCGCGCGCCGGCCGCGACTCGCTGGAGATGCGGCTCGCGCGCAATGCAGGCGTCAAACTGTTCTTCGGCGGTACTTCCGAGTCCCTCCAGCGCGTCGGGCGCGACGACGATGCCGAGCGAGACCACGCCGGGTAGCGGAATACGCCAACACCAGCCGCGCCGGAGGTGGTCCATGTGCACGTGTCCCGCGTTGTCGACGCGCACCCCCTCGCAATGGGCGAACAGAGCGACGTCCCGTCGCGCGCCGGCCTTCGAAGCGAGGTCGAGCAGGCGCACGATGGTGCGTCGCCGACCGGTCGCGTCGACGATCCACTCGGGTTCGCCGCCGAAGTAGTCGCGCACCTCGGATTCGGCGGCGGCGAGGCGGACCCGATCCGCGCCGTCGGGATCGCGTTCGAGGCGCACGCGCGTATCGAACACACGCGCGCCGCTGGCGCGGCTCGCTTCCCGCAGGGTCGCGTCGAAGCGATCGCGCGGCACGTTGAACGCGTAGCCAGGCAGGCGGCCGGCGTTGCGCGCGAAGTCGAACCCGATGACGGCGCCGTCGTGAAGGACGAAGGTGGCGCCCGGCTTGAACTCGCCGTAGGAGCGGACCTCCTCTTCGATGCCGAGTTCGCGAAGAATCGGGATCACGGCGGGCAACAGCGATTCACCGACGATCGGCGCCGCCGGACGGCCCGCGGCAAACAGCCCGACCCGCGCTCCGCCGCGCGCGAGGAACGCGGCAAGGGTGGTTCCCGCCGGGCCGTCGCCGATCACGGCGACGCTGCGCTGTCGAGGGTCCACCATGCTTGGCCCGCTACCACGCGAGCGCGTACCGGTCCATCGAAGACGAGGGGGCAGGCTCGTATCGGCGCGGTACATGCGCCGTCGCTTGCGCGGCAAGCGCCTATTTCGACGTCTCCTGTTGAAACCCTTCGGCGCGCCGCGGTCGTAGTCCGCGGCGCGCCGCCAGGAGTTCAACGCCGGAGCGGCTTCAGTCGACGTTCAGTTCGACGCGACGGTTGCGCGCCCGTCCATCGGCCGTGTCGTTGTCGGCGACGGGGCTCGATTTGCCCATGCCCCGCACCGTCAATCGCTCCGGCGCGACACCGCGATTGACCAGATAGCGGTACACCGACTCGGCGCGGCGAACCGAGAGTTCCTGGTTGAAGCTTGCCGAACCGATGGAGTCGGTGTGGCCGACGACAGCGACGGCGACGCCGGGGTTGGATGCCAGTTGGTTCACCGCCTCGTCGAGTACAGGCGCCGAGTCGGCGCGCACTTCGGCTGAGTTGAAGTCGAAGTTGATGCCGCGCAGCACGATGCGACGGGTGACGGCGGGAACCTCGACCGCGGGCTCTGGCGTGGGCGTCGGCTCCGGCATCGGCGGAGGGGGTGGAACCTCCCAGGTGGGCGTCGGGTCGAGGAAGACGTGCCCGGCGACGCCGCAGGCGACCGCGCCGATCGCGGCGCCGATCAGCGCTCCCTGCCAGTAATCGCGGTCGTCGCAGTCCTCGAACCCTCCCGGCAGGGTGTTGCACCCGCGGCGCGCCTCCTGAATGCCGACGCCCGCGCCGGCACCGACGAGTGTGCAGATCGCGGCGGGGATCCAGGTGCCCTTGCCGACCGGCTTGTTCCACGACGGTTGCTGGATGGCGCCGCAACCCAACTGCAAGGTCAGGACAGCGGCGAGGAGTCCGGTCGCCAGTCGATTCATGTCGGGTGTTGCCTCCTTGAGATCCCGCCCTGGGGCTGGATACGGTCGACGTCTAGGTTGTACGGGGTCCGTTGGGCTCCGATCTTCTATTCCCCGCCGCCGCGAGGCGTCAAGCCGGAAAGCTATCAGCCATCAGCTAACAGCCATCAGCTTTCAGCTGGTCGCCAGGCGGCGGCTCGCGTTCGGCTGGTGACGCCAGGATGTGACAGCAGGATGTGGCAAGTGCTGGGAAACAAGCTGAAAGCTGATGGCTGAACGCTGACAGCTTGAAAGATGGGCTTGAGTCAGTGCGCCGTGGCTGACATAACGACTCGATGGCATCGGACGGTCAAACGACGGCTCTGCCGCGCCGCATCTGGGATCAGTGGCGGCGCGGGGCGCATGCGATCGGCGTGGTGCAGACGCGCTTCATCATGCTCCTCATCTACGTCGTCGTCGTCGTGCCGACAGGTCTCCTCATGCGCATGTCGAGCGACCCGCTGCATCTGCAACCGCCGGCGAAGACCAACTGCCAGGAGGCGCGGCAGGAGCAGCGCAACCTGGAAACGGCGCGGCGCCAGTTCTGACCGCGGCCCCCGCAGGAGAGCGTGCCGTGAGCTCCGACGAATCCGACTCGACGGCGCCGCTGCCGGAAGGGCACCGCTCGGGCTTCGTCGCCATCTTCGGCCGGCCGAACGCCGGCAAGTCGACGTTGCTCAACCGCGTGCTCGGCCAGAAGATCGCCATCGTCACGCCAAAGCCTCAGACGACACGGCGGCGCCTTCTCGGCATCCGCACGACGGACGAGAGCCAGATGATGTTCATCGACACTCCCGGTTACCACCGCGCCACCGGCCTGCTCAACGAGCGCATGGTGGGCAACGCTCTGCGCGCGCTGCCGGATTCGGACGTCGTGCTGTGGATGATCGATGCCGAGCGGGGCCCGGACTCGCTGGAATCCGAAATCGCTGAACGGCTTCCGGCCGGGCGCTCGGTCGTCATCGCCCTCAACAAGGTCGACGCCGTGCGCAAGGATGCCCTGCTACCGATGATCGCGCACATGGCGGGGGTGGCGCCTGGTGCCGACGTCATTCCGGTGAGCGCGCTCTCCGGCGACGGCCTGCCGGAATTGCTCGCCGCCGTCCGCGACATGCTTCCCGAAGGACCGCGCTACTACGCGGGCGACACCCTGACCGACGAGAGCGAGCGGGGACTGGTGGCGGAGTTCATCCGCGAGAAGGTGATGTTGCAGACCGGTCAGGAAGTGCCCTACGCGGTCGCCGTGACGGTCGACACCTTCCAGGAGAAGCCGGAGCGCAATCTCTCCGTCATCCAGGCGACCATTCACGTCGAGCGCGACTCGCAAAAGGGTATCCTGATCGGACGCGGCGGCCAGAAATTGAAGTCGATCGGCGCGAGCGCTCGGCGCGACATCGAGACTTTGCTCGGCACGCGCGTCTATCTCGAGCTCTTTGTGCGCGTGCAGAGCCAGTGGACCAAGCGGCACCGCACCTTGTCGGAGTTTGGGGTCTGACGACGTGCGGCATTTGTTACGCGAAGGCGAGCCGCGGGTCTTCGTCGAGGTAGCGGCGTGAAGCCGCGCCGCAGCACGGGCGGTCGCCGCGACGAGGCGCTGCCCGGTCCGGAGGAGATGTCGCGGTTGCCGGTGGTGGCGCTCGTCGGCCGACCGAACACCGGAAAGTCGACGTTCTTCAACCGGCTGACGCACACCCGGCGCGCTCTGGTGGCGCCCGAGCCCGGGGTCACGCGCGACCGCAACATCGGCGTGGCCGATTGGGAGGGACGGCGGTTCCTCCTCTTCGACACCGGGGGATTCGAAGAGTCCGAGGAAGAGGAGATCGGCCGCGCGGTGCGCGGACAGGCGGTTCTCGCGGCCGAGCAGGCCGACGTGGTCATCGTCGTGGTCGACGGGCGTGCCGGCCTCAACGCCCTCGACCAGGCGCTGTTCGAGCGCTTGAGGACGCTGAAACGCCCGCTGTGGGTGGCGGTCAACAAGATCGACACGGTGAACCACGAGAGTCTCGCGGCGGAGTTCTATTCGCTGGGAGTGGAGCGCCTGTTCCCGATCTCGGCCGAACACGGCATCGGCGTCGAGGACCTGATGGAAGCCGTGGTCGCGCAGCTGCCGGCCGCCGTCGAGGGCGACGTGGTCGTCGAGGGGGGCCGCACCGCGGTGGCGATCATCGGTCGGCCCAACGTCGGCAAGTCGTCGCTGGTCAATCGCATGGCCGGGTTCGATCGTGCGATCGTCAGCAGCACGCCGGGCACGACGCGCGACCCGCTCGACACGCCGGTGGCGCACGACGGCCGCGATTACCTGTTGGTCGATACCGCCGGCATCCGCCGACGGCACAAGGTCCACGAGCACCTCGAGAGGGCCAGCGTCGTCCGCGCCTTCCGCGCGTTGGAGCGGGCGCACGTTGGCGTCCTGGTCATCGACGCGGTCGAGGGGCTGACGGAACAGGACGCGCGCGTCGCCGGCTACGCGTGGGAGCGCGGCCGGGCCTTGATGGTGGTCGTGAACAAATGGGATGCGCTGAAGCGAGGCGAACGCGATCGCCACCGCTTCGCGGTCGAGGCGCAAGAGCGGTTTCCCAGCCTCGAGGATGTGCCGATGTTGTTCATGTCGGCGCTCACGGGGAGCGGGGTGGAGAAGATCTGGGCCGCCATCGACAAGGTCGCCGCGGCGCACCAGTTCCGCATGCCGACACCCGAACTCAATCGCGTCCTCCAGGAAGCGATTCGCCGGCAGGCGCCATCGGCCTTTCGCGGCCGTCGGCCGCGCCTGTTGTACGCGGCGCAGACGGCGGCCGGTCCGCCGACGGTCGTGCTGTTTGGTTCGCCGGCCGAACGGATCTCGCCCAACTATCGCCGGTACCTCGCCAACCAGTTTCGCGCGGCGTTCCCCTTGGAAGGGAGCCCGTTGCGCCTCATCTTCCGCGCGCGGGAGCGCAAGGAGCGCGGATAGAGGGTCGTGGGTTTGGCGGCGGATCGAGAGGATCAGATGATCGGGAGAGTTGCGTTGACGCGTAGCGGTTCGCTGAGAAACCGAAGCCGGGCTGCCAGGAGTCTGTCGGTCGTAGCGACGATCGCGGCCGCGCTGGCGTTGCTGCCCACTCCCGGTTTGAGCCGCACGGTGGGCGAGGCCTTCCTCGTGGCGGACATCAACACCCGCGCACTGATTTCGTCGTCACGGCCGCGCGAGTTCGTCGCGATGGACTTCGAACTGTACTTCGTCACCGACGACGGAGAGGAGCAGGCGCTGTGGCGCAGCGACGGCGGCGGCGACGAGGGCACCGAGTTGCTCTCCGTCATTGGACCGAGCGTCGAGGGGGACGGTGCGGTCTTCCTGACGCAGCTCGGCTCCATTTTGTTGTTCGCCGGATCGCGAACCGCGGAGGGGCGGGAGCTCTGGAGAAGCGATGGAACCGCTGAGGGGACGGGAACGCTGCTCGACATCAGCCCGGGGCCGATCGGATCCACCCCGCGCCAGCTCACCGCCGTCGGCGATCGCGTGTTCTTCGTCGCTGACGACGGGCAGAACGGCACCGAGCTCTGGGTTACGGACGGTACGGCTGAGGGTACGCGGATGGTGATCGACCTCGCCGAGGGGCCAGCCGGTTCATTTCCCGATTCGCTGGTGGCGTTCGACGACGGCGTGATCTTCGCCGCCGCCACCGCCGCGACGGGGTTCGAGGTGTGGCGCAGCAACGGCACCGATGTCGGTACGGTGTTGGTTCGCGACATCTTCGAAGGTCCGGACGGTTCGTCGCCGAGTGGCCTCGTCGCCGTCGGTGACGCGATCTTCTTCTCGGCCGACGACGGCCTGAGTGGCGCTGAGCTCTGGACCAGCGACGGCACCGACGAAGGTACGATCATCGTCGCCGACATCCGGTCGGGAGAGGTGGGCTCGGACCCGCTTTCACTGACCGCGGTGGCAAGTCGGGTGTTCTTCTCCGCCGATGACGGCGTGCACGGCGAGGAGCTCTGGGTGAGCGATGGCGCCTCGACCAGCCTGGTGCGCGACATCGTCGCGGGAGAGGACGGCGCCGTCCCGCTGGCACTCACGGATTTCGATGGTCAGCTTCTCTTCACCGTGGATACCGATGAGACCGGTCGCGAGCCCTGGCGCAGCGACGGCACGCCGGAGGGGACCGTCCCGCTCGGCGATCTGTGGGCCGGCCCGGAGGGCTCGCGTCCGTTCGAATTCACCCCGTTCGGCGACCGCAGCCTATTCTCGGCGGCGGCGGAGGACACCGGCGTGGAGTTATGGTCCACCGACGGCACCGCGGAGGGCACGGCGCTCGTGGCCGACATCCGTCCGGGAGTGGCCTCCTCGTCGCCGGCGGCGATTCGCGCATTCGGTGAATTCGCTTTCTTTCAAGCGGACGACGGTGTGAGGGGATCCGAACTCTGGCGCACGGATGGCACCGCGGATGGGACGGTGCTGGTGGCGAACCTGGCGCCGGAGAGTGACGCGAGCTCGTCGTTTCCGGCCGCATTGACGCGCCTCGGCGATCGGATCTTCTTTGTCGCCGATGACGGCGTGCGCGGGCTGGAGCTCTGGACCACTGACGGGACCGAAGGCGGCACCCGCATGGTGACCGACCTCAATCCAGACGGAAGCGCCTTCAGCGGTTTCGTCTCGATGTTGGCCTTCGAAGGCGGCGTGGTGTTCGCCGCCGACGACGGAGTACGCGGCGAGGAGTTGTGGTTCAGCGACGGTACCGAGGCCGGAACGACACCGATCGCCGACATCTGGCCGGGGCCGTCCGGCTCGATGCCCGGGAGCCTCACCCTGCACGACGGCGTTCTCTACTTCGTCGCCGACGACGGCGAGGTAGGCTCGGAAATGTGGCGCAGTGACGGCACCGAGGTCGGTACTCGGTTGCTGCGCGACATCCGGTCGGGGCCGATCGGCTCGTTCCCCGCGTTTCCCGCCAGTGTCGGCGAACAGCTGTTCTTCATCGCCGACGACGGCGAGACGGGTCTGGAGCTCTACGTCAGCGACGGCACCGACGAAGGGACGCGCTTGGTGGCCGACATCAACCCGGCCGGCGACGCGTTTCCGCAGCCGGGCTTCCTCTTCTTCACCGACCTCGACGGCGATCTGTTGTTCGGCGCCAACGACGGTGAGCACGGCACCGAGCTCTGGCGCAGCGACGGCACCACCGATGGGACGCGCATGGTTCGCGACATCTTCGCCGGCGCGGCGGGCTCGTCACCGAGTTTTCTTCGCAATGTCGACGGCACGATCTTCTTCAACGCCGACGACGGAATCCGCGACCGCGAGCTCTGGGTTTCGGACGGCACGGAGTCCGGCTCGCGCCGGGTCGCCGACATCAACCCGTTCGGCGACGCGTTTGGGTTCTTCACGTTCTTTTTCTCGTTCGCCACCGTCGACCGCGAACTGTTCTTCGCCGCGGAGGACGGCGAGCGTGGCATCGAGCTGTGGCGCAGCGACGGCACGGAGCAGAGCACGAAGTTGGTGCTCGACCTGTTCGCCGGACCCGGCAGCTCGTTCCCCTCGTTCCTCACGCCGAGCAGCGGCCGCACCTTCGTCTTCCAGGCGTGTACGGCGCAGTTCGGTTGCGAGGCGTGGGAGAGCGACGGCACCGCTTCGGGAACGCTCATGATCGCCGACTTGGCGGCGGCGGATCGGTCGTCGAGTCCAAACGCCTTCCAACTGGTCGAATCGCACATCTACTTCGTCGCCGACGGCGATGAGAGCGGCACCGAGCTGTACGCGATCGAAAGAGAGTTCTGCCCGGGGGACTGCGACGGCGATGGTCGCGTCTCGATCGCCGAGTTGGTGCGGGCGGTCAACCTCGCCCTCGGTGACGGCGCGTTGCACCGGTGTATCGACGTCGACGCCGACGGCAACGGCACGGTTGCGATCAACGAGTTGATCCGAGCGGTGAACAGCGCACTGACCGGGTGTTGAGATAGGCGACAAAGGCGATGTTGGAGCGAGATCAAGTCGAAGCGTATTGGCGCGACGGGTTCACCCTGGCCCCGGGTTTGTTCTCCGAGGCGGAGATCGAACCATGGCTGCGGCGGACGCGCGCCCTGGCGTCGGGCATGACGGCGCCGAGCGAGAACATGCAAATGGTGCGCGACGTTATGGTGGCGAAGGGACGGTTCGACCCGCCGACGCCGGAGCACGCGATCTGCAAGATCAACTTCTTCGAGAACGACCCCGTTCTGATGACGTACGGGGCGCATCCGCGACTCCTCGATTCCGTGGAGGCGATCCTCGGGCCCGACCTCTTCTTCGTCAACAGCATGTGCATTACCAAGCCGCCCGGCGTCGACGGGCGTCACCCGTTCCACCAGGACCTTCTCTACTTCGGTTTTCGACCCGGCGATGCGGTGATCGGCACGTGGACCGCGCTCGAGCGCGTGACACGTCACAACGGCTGCCTCGCGGTCCTGCCGGGCTCGCACCGCGGCGAGCTGATGCCGCACGGCGTTCCGGATTGGGACGAGGTCAACTTCGGGTTCCTCGGCGTCAGCGAGGTCGGCGCGGCGGCGGAGCGGGTGCACGTCGAGATGGAGCCGGGCGACACGCTGTTCTTTCATTCGCTGTTGCTGCACGGCTCCGGTACCAACCGCACGTCCGGGTTTCGCCGCGCCATCTCCGTGCACTACGCGAATGCCAAGAGCGAGGACCTCTGGGGTGGCGTCGACAAACTGGCGAAGCGTCCGTGGATCCTGATGCGCGGCGAGGGGCCGGCCCACGGCGATGGATGACGCCGCCGCCGCGTTGCCGGTCATCGCCATCCGCGGCGTCGCGCGGCACTATGTCCGCGGCGTCGACGACGTGCAGGCGTTGCGACCGATCTCGCTCGACATCGATGCGGGTCGTTTCGTCGCGTTCATGGGACCGTCCGGCTCGGGCAAATCGACGCTCCTCAACCTGGTCGCCGGCATCGACCGACCCGACGCCGGTGAGTTGCTGGTCGCCGGCGAGCGCCTGAACGATCTCGACGAGGACGAGTTGGCCGAGTGGCGTTCGCGCCACGTCGGGCTGATCTTCCAGTTCTTCAACCTCATCCCCGTCCTGTCGGCGCGCGACAACGTCGCTTTACCGCTGCTGCTCACCAAGCTCGACAAGCGCGAGCGGGTGCGGCGCGCCGAGACGGCGCTGCGGGTGGTCGGCCTCGAGGAGCGACTCGATCACTACCCGAGCACACTGTCGGGCGGCGAACAGCAGCGGGTCGCCATCGCGCGAGCCATCGTCACCGACCCCGACCTCATCGTCGCCGACGAGCCCACCGGGGATCTCGACGCGCGCAACGCCGAGGATATCTTGTCTCTGTTGCGGCGGCTGAAGAACGATTTCGGCAAGACCATCGTCATGGTCACCCACGACCCGCGCGCTCTGCGCTTCGTCGACCAGGTGTTTCACCTCGACAAGGGCGTGCTGCTCGAAGGCGAGGGCGCGGCACGCGCGACCGCCGCCATCCGCATGGCCGCCGGCGGCGCCGTGGAGGGCGACGTCGGAGGAGGGGCGTGACCTCGTTCGGTCTGGTCCGAGCCAACCTCGGCCGCAACAAGTTGCGCACCGCGTTGACCGGCTCGGCCATCGGCCTGGCGGTGGCGCTGGTTTGCCTGTTGCTGACCATGCCCGCGGGGCTCGACGCGCTTCTCGAGAACGTCGCCAGCAACACCCGCATCTCCGTGCACAACAAGGCGGGCATCGTGTACTCGATGCCCGCGTCGTTCACCCGACGGGTGCGCCAGGTCGACGGTGTAGCCGCGGCGATGGCGCAGACCTGGTACGGCGGAGCCTTCGAAGAGCAGGGCAAGGTGACGTTTCCGAACTTCGCCGTCGAGGCCGAACACGTGGCCGGCGTCTATCCCGACTATCCGATCGAGCCCGAACAGCTCGCCGACTTCCAGCGCTACCGCGACGGCGCGCTCGTCGGCCGCCAGGTCATGCGCAAGTACAATTGGAAGATCGGCCAGCGCGTCAGTCTGCGCAGCACCGTGTGGCCCGTCGATCTCGACTTCCGCATCGTCGGCGAGATCGCGAACGAGCGCGCGCCGTTCTTCTGGTTCAATCGCGAGTATCTCGACCAGGCCCTGCAGGCGTTCAACGGCACGGGGCTGGGCATCGTCGGCATGATCTGGGTGCGGGCGTCCGATCCGTCGCGGGTCAACGCCATCATGCGCGAGGTCGACGAGATGTCGCGCAACAGCGAGGCCGAGACCGCGTCGGAGACCGAGAAGAGCTTCTTCTCGAACTTCTTCGGGTCGCTGCAGGGGTTGGTGACCATCATCATGATCGTCACGAGCCTGGTGGTGCTCTGCATCGTCGTCATCGCCGCCAACACCGCGTCGATGGCGGTGCGCGAGCGCTCGGCGGAGATCGCCGTGCTCAAGGCCATCGGCTTCGGCCGTCGCACGATCTTCGCGATGTTGCTCGCCGAGGCCATGCTACTGGCCACTGCCGCCGGAGGCATCGGGGTGGGGTTCGCCGTCGGCGTCACGCGCGTCATGCAGGCCTTCGCCGGCTGGAGCGACGCGCTCGGACCGCTCGGCAGCTTCATCATCACGCCGTCCGTGATCGCCCAGGGACTGCTGTTGTCCGTCGTGGTCGGGTTGATCGCGGGAGTGGTTCCGGCCTACGGAGCGGCGCGCAAGCCGGTGGTCGAGGCGCTGCGGGAGGTATTCTAGATGCGGGGGC
>Ga0307505_10000570_pt1 | contig 39380 bp, 34 predicted proteins | sample 23_S_MG_FD_202183 | JGI IMG/M metagenome (GOLD analysis project Ga0307505, IMG submission 202183) | Soil microbial communities from Populus trichocarpa stands in riparian zone in the Pacific Northwest, United States - 23_S | ecosystem: Environmental > Terrestrial > Soil > Riparian zone > Trees...
TGCTGATGCAGCGGTCCGAAGGCGGCGGCCTCGGCATCGGCGGGGGTGGCAGCCCCGGCGGGCTGATGAACGCGCGCGGCGCGGCCGATTTCCTGACCCGCACCACCAAGTGGCTGGCGGTGGCGTTTGTGGCGCTGGCGATCGTGCTCGCCGCCGTGGCGGTCGAGACCACCTCGGGCAGCGAGATCGACGACACGCTCGATCGCACCGTGGTTCCGGCGGCGGACCCGCTGGCGGGGCCGGGAGATCCGCTGGCTGCGCCGGCCGAAGGCGCCGCCGCACCGGCCGAGCCGGCTCCGGCGAGCGACGATCCGCTGGCCGACGTCTCCGAGTAACCGCGGCGAGCCTTTGCGGGCGTTCACCGCAAGGCTGTGAGATTCGCGCGATCGGTGCTTGCGCCCGGTCCCCGATGGGCCTTAAGGCTCAACTCCCATGGCGCGGTATATATTTATCACCGGCGGCGTGGTCTCCTCGCTTGGCAAGGGTTTGATGGCGGCAAGCCTCGCGGCGCTGCTGCAGGCGCGCGGCTACAAGGTCCGTATCCGCAAGTTCGATCCCTACCTCAACGTCGATCCGGGGACCATGAGCCCGTATCAGCACGGCGAGGTCTACGTCACCGACGACGGGGCCGAGACCGACCTCGACCTCGGGCATTATGAACGCTTCACCGGGGTTTCGGCGCGGCAGAGCGACAACATCACTTCCGGGCGCATCTACCAGCAGATCATCGCCCGCGAGCGGCGCGGCGACTATCTCGGCGCCACGGTGCAGGTGATCCCGCACGTCACCGACGCGATCAAGGAATTCGCGCTGGCCGAAGTGGACGACCTCGATTTCGTGCTGTGCGAGATCGGCGGCACCGTCGGCGACATCGAAAGCCTGCCATTCGTCGAGGCGATCCGCCAGCTCAGGAACGAGCTCGGCCGCGAGCAGACCTGCGCCATTCACGTGACGCTGGTTCCCTATGTTTCCGCCGCCGGCGAGTTGAAGACCAAGCCGACCCAGCACTCGGTGCGTGAACTGACCAGCCTCGGCGTCCAGCCCGACTTGCTGCTGTGCCGCTGCGAACACCCGCTGCCACAGGCCGAGCGGGCCAAGATCGCGCTGTTCTGCAATGTCCGCCCAGAAGCGGTCATCCAGGCGCTCGACGCCTCGAGCATCTATTCGGTGCCGCTGCAGTATCACGCCGAGGGCCTCGACAAGCAGGTGCTGCTGCATTTCGGGCTGGACAGCCCGCCGCCCGACCTGTCGCGCTGGATCGACATCGTCGACCGCTACGAGAACCCCGAGGGCGAAGTGACGATCGCGGTGGTCGGCAAGTATGTCGGGCTGCCAGACGCCTACAAGTCGCTGAACGAGGCGCTGGTCCACGGCGGCATGGCCAACCGGGTGCGGGTCAACATCCGCTGGATCGACGCCGAACTGTTCGAGCAGGACGATTCGGAAATTGCCGCGCGGCTCGAACCGATGAACGCGATCCTGGTGCCGGGCGGGTTCGGCACGCGCGGCTCCGAAGGCAAGATCGCCAGCGTGCGCTTCGCCCGCGAGCGCGGGGTGCCGTTCTTCGGCATTTGCCTGGGCATGCAGATGGCCTGCATCGAGGGTGCGCGAAACACCGCCGGGATCGCCGGCGCCTCGTCGAGCGAGTTCGGCGAGACGAGCGAGCCGGTGGTCGGGATCATCACCGAGTGGATGAGCGAAGAGGGCCTGCAGCAGCGCTCGGCCGAAGGCGATCTCGGCGGCACCATGCGGCTCGGCGCCTACCCGGCGGTGCTGTCGGGAAACAGCCACGTTTCAACGATCTACGGCGGCGCCAGCCAGGTCTCGGAACGCCACCGCCACCGCTACGAAGTCAACTCGGCCTATCGTGAGCCGCTCGAGCGGGGCGGTCTGGTGTTCTGCGGCATGTCGCCCGACGGCCTCTTGCCCGAGATCGTCGAGCGGCCCGACCATCCGTGGTTCGTCGGGGTGCAGTTCCATCCCGAGCTGAAGAGCAAGCCGTTCGACCCGCACCCGCTGTTCGCCGGGTTCATTGCCGCGGCATTGCAGCAGTCGCGGCTGGTCTAGCAGCCGTTCCATTTCGGGATTCGAGACGAGAAACCACTTGCCTAGCAGGCTAAGCAGGTCGTAACTTTCGTAACGGTCGCATAGCATGAGTTAAGGTGCCGTCTTGACGGCACGGAAGGGGCGCACGCGGCATCCAGCGAGCTTCAGGCTTGGTCCTGCGCGCGTGGCGCGGGGGGACACTGTGCTCGCTTGCCACCCGGTTTGATCTTGCTGCCCGATTTGGCCGTCTTTTGCGACCCGGACGGTCACTTAGGAAGCAGGTCGGCGCGCTAGCGTCGAGGGGGCGGAATTCGCAAGGATTCCGCCCCCGAACCTTCGGAAGGGAACTCGCGTGAGCCGGCCCTCGGTAGAAATCTACACCAAGCTCTATTGCGGCTATTGCTCGCGGGCCAAGCGGCTGCTCGATGACAAGGGCGTGGAGTATGTCGAGCACGACATCACTCTCGGCGGGCCGAAGCGCGCCGAAATGCTGGCGCGCAAGCCCGACGCCATGACCGTGCCGCAGATCTTTATCGGCGGGCAGGCGGTGGGCGGCTCGGACGACCTGGCCCGGCTCGACCGCGAGGGCAAGCTGGACGAGTTGCTGGGGCTATGACTCGCATCGCTCTCCTCCAGATGACGTCGGGCATCGACCCCGATGCCAATGCCGAGGCCATCGTTGCCGGCGTGGCCGAGGCCGCACGGGGCGGTGCGGCGATGCTGTTTACGCCCGAGATGTCCGGGCTGCTCGACCGCGACCGCGAGCGGGCGGCGGAACATGTGGTTCCGGAAGGCGAAAACCCGGTGCTGCTTGCCGTTCGCGAGGCAGCGAAGGCTCACGGAGTGTGGGTCGCGCTGGGCTCGCTGGCGGTGGCGCGCCCAGATACGCATGGGGACGGGCGCTGGGCCAACCGCTCGCTGCTGATCGACGCCGGCGGCGCGGTCGTCGCCCGCTACGACAAGATCCACATGTTCGACGTCGAGCTGGCGAGCGGCGAGACCTGGCGCGAATCCGCCGCTTATGTCCCTGGCGAGGAGGTCGTGACGGCTGAGACGCCGGTCGGTCGCCTGGGCCTCACCGTGTGCTACGACATTCGCTTTCCCGCGCTTTTCGAGCAGCTTGGGCGGCAAAGCTGCGATGTCATCGTAATCCCGGCGGCGTTCACCGTGCCGACCGGCCAGGCGCACTGGCACTTGCTCCAGCGCACCCGCGCGCTCGAGGCCAGCGCTTATGTCGTCGCCGCCGCCCAGGTCGGCGAGCACGCCGACGGGCGCCGCACTTACGGCCACTCGCTGGTGGTCGATCCGTGGGGAGAGGTCGTGCTCGACATGGGCGATGAGGGGCAAGGCATCGGCTTCGCCGAGATCGATCCCGACCGCATCGCCGAGATCCGCCGCCAGTTGCCGAGCCTTGCCAACCGCCGGCCGATCCCTACATCGAAGGTGTCATGATCGTTTACGAACTCTCCTGCCATGCCGGTCACCGGTTCGAAGGGTGGTTCGCCTCGTCCGGAGATTTCTCCGACCAGCAGGCCGGCGGCCTCGTCGGCTGCCCGCAGTGTGGTTCGACCGGGGTCGAGAAGGCGCCGATGGCGCCCGCGGTTCCGCGCAAGGGCAACCGGCAGCCGACCGCCGCCGCGCCGGAAAAGCAGGCGATGGCGCGCGGGCCGATGCCGCCCGAAGTGGCCGCAGCGCTCGGCAAGCTGGCCGAGGCGCAGGCGCGCGCGCTCAAGAATTCGAAGTGGGTCGGCGACGGCTTCGCCGAGCAGTCGCGGGCGATGCATTACGGCGAGCGTGAGACGGAGACTATCCACGGCCAGGCCACGGCCGGCGAGGCGCGCGAGCTGTTCGAGGAAGGCGTGCCGGTCTCGCCGCTACCGTTCCCGGTGGCGCCGCCCGAAGAACTCAACTGATTGCCCTTCCTTTCGGGCTCACTTAGATGACGCCCGGCGTGCGCCCGTAGCTCAGCAGGATAGAGCATCGGATTCCTAATCCGGAGGCCACAGGTTCGAATCCTGTCGGGCGCACCATGTTTGTGGCGCTACCGCCCTTCGGGCTACTTGAGCGCGCGTTAGTGGCGCTTCAATCGAACGGTAAGTCGCGCCGCGCCAGCAGGTGGCCGGGCCAGCTTGGGGCCGCGCCGCCACCCAGGTAGTCGGCGATTTCGCGTTCGACCAGGCGGGCGCGGGCTTCGGTTGTGGGGTAGGTGGCGCTGCGGAACAGGCCGCCGGCCGCGCGGCGCCCGAGATCGGAGCGCCAGAAGGCCGGGGCGATGGCTGGATCGTAGCCGGCGTTGGCCAGCAGGTGGACCGCCATCCGGTCGGCCTCGACCTCGACCTGGCGGTTGAGCTGCTGGTTGCGGCCGAACTCGCCGAAGAAGCCCTTTTCGACCCCGGCCTGCTCGAGCCGGCGGCGATGCTCGAGCACCAGATGGCCCAGCTCGTGGGCGAAGACCACCGCCAGCTCGGCATCGGTGGCCGCCGCGGCGAGGCCATGGTCGACCTGGATCACGCGGCCGTCCGAGCGGGCGTTCAGCGCGCTCTCCGCACGAATTTCCACCAGCGCCCGGCATCCGGCCTGGGCTTCGAGCGTCACCGTCCGGTCCTGCCCGCCGCGGACCAGGGTGAGGACAAGCGATCCCGTCGTTTCCGCCAGGGCGCCGAAGGTGGCGTCTCGCCGCGGACCTTCCTCGACCTGCAGCGTCTCGGTTCGTCGCTCGCCGATCGCCGCAACCCCGTCGCCGGCGGCGATCCCGGCCGTCGCCGCCGCCGAGCCGGGCAGCACCGCCGCGACCGCGATCTCGCCATTGGCAAAGGCGCTGCCCGCTACCTCGGCGCGGTACTGGTCGCGGCTGTGCAGAACCATTCCGGTCAGCGGCATGTGCAGTCGGCAAAGCTCGTTGTTGGCTGACAGGAGCCGCTCGGCGACGGTCGCCAGCCGCACGTCCTGGCGCAGCAGATTGTCCAGCGGAGTGGCCGGCTGGGCCGCTGCTGGTTGCGCCAATGCCAGGCAGGCAAGAGCAAGCGGAAAGAGCCGGGAAATCGTCATCGCACGATTTGCGAATCCAGTTCGGCCAGGTTGCGCGCGCCGAGCATGGCCATGGTCCGCGCGGTTTCGGCTCGCAGCAGCTCGAGCGCCCGGGCCACGCCCGTCTCGCCCGCGGCCGCAAGGCCATAGAGCGGCGCCCGGCCGACCAGCACCGCGTCGGCTCCAAGCGCGACGGCTTTGACCACATCGCTGCCGCGCCGGACGCCGCTGTCGAGCAGCACGGTCAACTTCCCGCCGACCGCGGCGACGATATCGGGCAGTGCATCGAGCGTCGCCATCGAGCAATCGAACGCGCGACCGCCGTGGTTGGACACCACCACGCCGTCGGCGCCGAGCGCCAGCGCCCGCTCGGCGTCCTCGGGATGGAGCAGGCCCTTGAGGACGAACTTGCCGGGCCAGCGGTCGCGCAATTCCTTGATCCCGTCCCAGTCGAGATCGTCCTGCTTGAACAGCGCCCCGGGCGGGGCACCCTTGGTGACCTTGGCGCGCAGCCGGTCGGGCAGGTTGGCCTGGCTCGGGATGCCGCCGGCAAGCGCGTAACGCCCCATCACGCCCGCCAGCCAGCGCGGATGCAGCAGCACGTCGAGCGTGTTGCGGGTGTTGAGCTGGAACGGCGTGCCGAAGCCGCTGCGGTGAATGTATTCGCGATTGGGCGGCACCGGCATGTCGAGCGTGACGAACAGTGCCTCGCAGCCGAGGTCATGCGCCTTCGCGACCACGGCGTGCGACAGCGAGCGGTCTTCCCACAGGTAGAGCTGGAACCACAGCCGGCCGCCAGCCACCGCGATTTGTTCGAGATCCATGGTGGCGACGGTGGACACGGTGAAGGGCACCCCGGCGGCGGCGGCGGCGCGGGCGAGGGCGAGATCGCCGTTGTGCCACAGCAGCCCCGCCGCCCCGGTCGGCGCGAGCGCCAGCGGCAGCGAACTCGGCTGGCCGAAGATCGTCGCGCTGGTGTCGATTTTCTGGACCCCGCGCAGCACGCGCGGACGGAACGTCACCCGCTCGAACGCCGCCCGGTTGCGGGCCATGCCGGTCTCGTCCTCGGTGCCGCGCTCGGCATATTCCCAGATCCCGCGCGGCAGCCGGCGGCGCGCCCGCTCGCGCAAATCGGCCACGTTGTAGCAGCTGAGGTCGGTGCTCAATTCAGCCCCGGCCGAGGAAGGGGAGGTCGATCTGGACCACCATTCCCTCGTAGAAATTGAGGTGGTCGGGCAAGTCGCACATGTGCACGATCACCCCGGCGATGTCCTCGGGCGAGGCGGCGAAATCGTCGGCCAGCTTGACCATGCCGGGCGCGAGCTCGGTCTTGACGATACCCGGGTGGAAGATCGAGGCGGCGATGTTGAACTCGCGCCCGTCGACCGCCAGCGATCGGGTCAGGCCGTCCAAACCCCACTTGCTCGCCGTGTAGGCCGGGCTGTTCGCCCGTGGCACGCGCGCCGAGATCGAGCCGATGTTGACGATCCGCCCGCGGCCCTTGTCCTTCATCACCCGGAACGCCGCGCGGCTGCACAGGAACGCCGAAGTGAGGTTGGTCTCGATGACCTGATGCCAGGTTTCGAGCGACATTTCATAGACCGCGGTGCTGTCGGCGACGCCGGCGTTGTTGATCACCACGTCGACAGTGCCGAACCGCGCGACCGCGCTGTCGAACAGGTTCTGGACGGCGGTCTCGTCGGTAACGTCGGTCACTACGCCGAGCGCTTCGCCGCCCGCTGCCTCGATCCGGGCGACCAGCTTCTCCAGCCGGTCGGCGCGGCGCGCGGCGAGCACGAGCTTCGCGCCCTTCTCGGCGAAGGCCAGCGCGCAGCCTTCACCTATCCCCGAGCTGGCGCCGGTGACGACGACGACGCGATCACGCAGAATGCTCAACGGCGTTCCCTTTCGGCTGCTCAATATCCAAGGATGGCCTTGACCTCGAGATATTCCTCGAGGCCGAAGACGCCATACTCCCGGCCATTGCCCGACTGGCGATAGCCGCCGAACGGCGCATAGCCCGACCAGGCCGGGAAGTTGATATGGACCTGTCCCGCGCGGATCCGGCGGGCCACGCGCCGCGCGCTTTCCTGGTCGCCGGACTGGACGTGCGAGCTGAGGCCATAGATCGTCGCGTTGGCGATCCTGATCGCGTCCTCCTCGTCCTGGTAGGGCAGGATGGCGACGACAGGCCCGAACACTTCCTCCTGCGCTATCCGCATCTCCGGGGTGACCTCGGAGAACACGGTCGGCCGCACGAAGTAGCCCTGGTTGAGGCCCGGCGGCAGGCCAGGCCCTCCGCAGACGAGCTTGGCTCCCTCGTCGATGCCGGCCTGAATGAGCTCCTGCACCTTGGCAAATTGCCGAGCATTGGCGACCGGGCCAAGCGCGGTCTGCTCGTCGGTGGGATCGCCGACGACGATGGCATTGGCGGTCTCGGCGGCGAGCGCCTCGACTTCGGCAAGGCGCGAGGCCGGCACCACCATCCGCGTCGGCGCGGCGCAAGACTGGCCGACATTGCGCGTCGCGCCGAGCACGGCCTTGGGGACCGCGCCGGCGAAATCGGCATCGGCGAGAAGCACGTTGGGCGACTTGCCGCCGAGCTCCTGGATCACCCGCTTGACCGTCGGCGCCGCCGCCTGCGCCACCAGCACGCCCGCCCGCGTCGAGCCGGTGAACGAGACCATGTCGACATCGGGATGCGCCGACATCGCCGCGCCCACGACTTCGCCGCTGCCCATGACCATGTTGAATACGCCGGGCGGCGTTCCGGCATCGTGCATGACAGCTGCGAACAGCAGCGCGGTGAACGGCGACAGCTCGCTCGGCTTGAGCACCACGGTGCAGCCGGCGGCGAGCGCCGGGGCGACCTTGGCGGTGATCTGGTAGAGCGGCCAGTTCCACGGCGTGATCAGCGCGCAGACGCCGACGGGTTCCCTGCGGACATGGATGCCGTTGACCTCGCTTTCGAACTTGAAGTCGCGCAGCACGTCGATCGCCACGCGGACGTGCTGGATGCCGAATTCGCACTGCCCGGCGCGGGCGAAGGCAATCGCCGCGCCCATTTCGGCCATGATGGCCTGGGCGAATTGCTCCGAGCGTTCTTCGAGCAGATCCTTTATCCGGGTGAGCAGTGCGAGGCGGTCCGCCACCGAGCTCTGCGAGAACGAGTCGAAAGCGCGCCGCGCCGCCGCGACGGCCAGATCGACATCGGCGGAGGAACCCGCCGCGACGTGCCCGATCACTTCTTCGGTGGCGGGGTTGGTGACGGCGATGCGCGGAGCCTGCGGGCGATCCACCCAGGCTCCGTCCACATAGAAACGCGTGTCGTCGGTCATGTCGGTCCTTGGTCAGCGCGCGGGCAGCGCGAAAGTGACGTAGCGGTTCGGCCCCGGCTCGGGCGCGCCCTGTTGCGGGAACAGCCCCTGGCCGCCGACCGGGATGGTGATGAACTGGCGTCCCCCGATCTCGTAGACCGCGGGCACGCCTTCAGTGGCGGCGTCGAGCACGTGCTCCCACAGCACGCGTCCCGTGGCCGCATCGCGGGCGCGAAAGGTGCGGTCGCCAGCGGTGCCGACGAACAGTAGGCCGCTGGCGGTCGCCACCGGGCCGCCGCGCGGCGCCTGCGATCCGGTACCGGTGATCCCCTGCTGCGCCAGCACGTAGCTGTCGCCGTTGGCGATGCGGTAGAGAATGTTCCCGGAGTTCATGTCGTAGGCGGTCAGGAACGAGAACGGCGGCTTCATCGCCGCCATGCCGTTCGACTGCATCATGAAGTTGTACGGCGTGTTGAAGGGCGTGAAGTCGGGCCCGGCACCGGGGACGGTGGTCTTGTCGGTCCGCTCATCGGGAATGAGCGTGTTGAGCACCGGAATTTCCCGGCTGACGACGAAGAACCGCTGGCGCAGCGGATCGACCGCGCTGCCGCCCCAGTTCACCCCGCCGTTGTGGCCGGGCATCGAGATCGAGCCTTGTACGCTGGGCGGCGTAAAGATGCCCTCGTTGCGCGCGGTGCGCAGGACCTGACGGACCTTCTCCTGGTCCTCGGGCGTCAGGTGCGGGTTGATGTCTGCTTCCCGGAAGTCCTGCCGCGCAAACGGTAGCGGCCAGGTGGGGAAGGGCTGGGTGGGCGAGGTACGCTCGCCCGGTGCGTCGGACTGCGGGACCGGACGCTCCTCGATCGGCCACACCGGCTCGCCCGTCAGCCGGTTGAAGGCGAACACGAAGCCGTGCTTGGCCGCCACGACCACGATCGGGATGCGCTTGCCCTCCTTGGTGATGGTCATCAGCTTGGGGGCGTTGGGCAGGTCGTAGTCCCACAAGTCGTGGTGCACGGTCTGGAAATGCCACAGCCGCCGACCGGTGCGCGCATCGAGCGCAACGATGGAGTTTCCGAACAGATTGTCGCCAGCCCGGTTGCCGCCGTAGAAATCGGACCGCGCGGTTCCCGTGGGAATGAAGGCGATGCCAAGCTCCGGATCGACCGTGAATTCCGACCAGTTGTGCACGCCGCCCTGCCGCTCGAGACCCTGTTGCGGCCAGGTTTCGGAGCCGAACTCGCCGACGCGCGGCACCACGTTGAAGCTCCACTTCACCGCGCCGGTGCGGATGTCATAGGCCTGGATGTTGGCCGGGTGGCTGGCATAGCCGCCGCCGGCCGGCAGCGACTGGATGAAAGTGTCCTCGAACACGCGGCCCGGGTTGTTGGTCATCAGCGGACGCGGGGTGTCGGCGTGGCCGGCGGGCAGGGCGTCGCGCAAGTCCACGCTGAAATTCGGGATGTATTTCCCGGTCCGCGCGTCGATGGCCCGCAGCAGGCCATCGTTGAGGAACACCAGGCGCCGGTCGGCGCCGTCGTCGCTCTGCCAATAATTGATCCCGCGCGCGCTGATCCGCCCGGTGGTCTCGCTCTTCCACAGCTCGCGCCCGGTCGCCGGATCGAGCGCCGCTATCTGCCCGGCGGCGGTCAGCAGGTACATCGTGCCGTTGGCGACGATCGGGTTGAACTGCGGCGCTGTTCCTTCGCCGGCCGGATATTCCCACGCCACCTGCAGCTGGCCGACATTGGCCGGCGTAATCTGGTCGAGCGCCGAATACTGCGCGCTGTCCGAGCCGCCGAGATAGGCATCCCAGCCGACGTAGTCGAAGTCCTCGGCGGGGAGCGCTTCCTGCGCCTGGGCCGTGACCGCGAGGATGAATGCCAGCGGTGCTGTGGCAATTAATGAGGCGCGGCGGCGATCGAGCATGAATGTCCTTTGCGTCGAGGATAGGGACGGAATTAGGGGTGCGACTTAACCAAGGCCCAGCGTAGCAACCAAGGCCATCAGTTTTAGGGCGGCAACGGCGATTGCAGCAGCCAAGACGGTCAGAACACCAGCAGCTTTAACGCCTGCCGTCGCAGTCTTTTCGACCTGCTTGATAACCTTTTCAATGTCCCTCAATGCGGAGATCATTCGCCTCATTGGACTGACCGCCTGCTGGCCCTTGATGGGTAAATTGACGAGGCCCAAGCTCGCATCCAACGTACCTTGAATGGTCTGTAACACCTCGTTTGAAAGTGGCACCACGCATCGGTTTCCGACTACGTTTGCATCTTCATCATAGCCAGCCAGCGCTTGGAGAGCTTCCTTTGCATTCAGCAGAGATGCTCGCGCTTCACTCGCCTTGGTCGCGAGGCGCTTCGAGCGTCGGAAGGCCGGCTTAAGAGTTGCCTTTCCGCGTCGCACCGTAAATGAGGAGGCCGCATTCTCCACTGCGTTTAAGATGGGAATTGTATCCAAAAAGTAGAGGATGCTATCAGTAGCCAGCTGCTCCATCGTGAGAGCGGCGAAATTTAGGAGGGCGTAATTCTGATCTTGCATGAACACATCAGGCCAATTAGCGGAATGCAACTGCTCGATTAAATCCTCGTCGAGCAAGGCATTTATTATCACATCAGGTTGAACTTCTCGTGTGATGTCCCATATCCGTTGTAGATCTTTTTCAACATGAAGAGTTGCATCCTTATCCTTCAGAACATGGCGAACGTTTTGTATTAGCTTGTTGTCGTCGCTCAGAAGAAGGACACTTCTGTTCAGCGGGTCTGCCCCACTCAAATTCATGGCCACGGCGGACAATCAGCCGAGATCGACGGGGTATGGCTTGAGCTCGCCCGAGGCATAGCGCTTCTCCAGCCCCGGCGTGCCGTTCTCCATCACCATCAGCATCGACCGCTTGGGGCTGAAGCCCTGGTGGCGGATGTCGGCGGGCATGGCGCAGACGTCGCCCGACTTCATCACGATCTTGCCGCGCGGATTGCCGGTGTCCTTGTCGGCGATCTGCCAGTGGATTTCGTCGGTCAGCTGGAAGAACCATTCGTTGCGGTCGTTGCCGTGGATGACGGGGAGCATGTGCTCCTCGCTAGTGACGCAGCAGATGCTGGCTCCGGTGATGGCGGTGAACGAGGGGTTCCAGGTCACGTCCGCCCGGGCGATGTGATCGAACAGGTTGATCGCGTGGAGCTGGCCCTCGAAGCCGGGCGCGCATTCGATCTCCGGCGTATCGAAGTCCATGTCGGCGAAGGCGCGGTTGGTCGGGTGGCCGGTGGCGTCCGAGCGCACCGGCGGTTCGCCTTCGAGGCCGAGCATACGGCTCGCCGCCGCGAAACCACGGACCAGCTCGTCGGTGCGCTCGACGGTCTTGGGGCCGAGCGGCGAACCGGTTTCGAGCGGCGAGTTGAGCGGATCGTAGCCGAGGTTGATCCAGTTGCGGCTGATCGTCTCGAACGCCTCTTTCACGGTCTCGGTCGAGAAGGTTTCGAGGTAGTCGAGGTCCTGGTCCTTGTAGCCCTTGTCATAGGCGCCGGCGAACAGGTCGACCGTGCCGTAGTGGTTGGTGGTGCCGAAGATGTCGTCGAAGAAAATCCAGCCGTAGAAGAAGCCCCAGCCGATATCGCGGACCATGGCGCGCAGGAAGCGGTCGATCTCGATGATGTGGCTGCCCTTGGGCCACTCGACATGGGCGAAATACTCGTCGCGGCGGAACTCGAATCCGCCGAGGCGGAAACTGTCGTAGCCGGTGTCGGGATCGGTGCCGGTGGCGACGATCGTGGATGCCTGGATGTCCATCGTTCCCTCTCTCAGCTCAGCGTGCAGATTTCGGACCAGCGCTTCACCGTCGCGGGCCCGTCCTGGGTCTGGAAGATCGCCACCGACGGCTTGGTCGAGGCCAGCTGGTAAGCCGCGCCCTTGGGCAGCAGCACCTGGTGGCCGCGCCGCGCGACGACCCGGCCCATGACCGGGCCATTGGGCGAGCCGCCAAGCTGGACCGCGCCGCCGGAGTGGCTCGGCACCTGGTCGTCGGCCAGCTGGATGAAGTTGAACGTCACTTCGCCGTCCATGACGATGGCGAATTCGTCATGCGGCGCGGCGTACCATGGCGACGCGCCCTCGACCCGCATGACCTCGGCCACGTATTCGAGGTTCTGCGCCACCGCGACGCGCTCGAACGGCGCGGCGCTGCCGGCCACCTCGAACACGTTCGAGAAGGCGTATTTCCTCAAGTCGTCCTTGAGCTCGATCGTGCCTTTTTCATAAGCGTCGAGCGAGCCGATGTGCGTGTTGTAGGCCACGACGATCCTTCTCCTTCGCCCGCCATGCCGCGGGTCGTCGCATCGATGGTATCACCGCGCGCAATAGCGGCAAGCGGCTTGCTGCATTTCGGGGGAAAGGAAGAGCTTCGAGTTAACCGCCGCTAACCATTTTTTTCATTGTCTGGCAGTATGACGGACGGATGACCTGGTTTGGCTCACCGACCGCGCGTGGGACGGCGTTGCTCGTGGCGGCGCTGTCGTTTGGCGCGTCTCCGGCCACCGCGCAGGAATTGCTCGTCAACCGCAGTTTCGAACTCCCGGTGGTGCCCAACAACGGCAACAATTTTTACGCCACCATTCCCAACTGGACGATCATCAACGTCACCCCTGCCAATGCGCAGCCGTTCAACGTCATTCGTCCGTGGTCGGGCTATACCGGCAATCCGACTGCCCCGCCGACCGGTGGCGGCATACAGTATTTCGACGTCAACGCAGCCTCGGGAGACTTGCGCCAGACGGTCACCGTCACCGCGACGGGGATGCTCGATTTCAGCGGCTGGTTCTCGGTGCGCGACAATCAGCAGGCGCTGTCGGGACTGACCATCAACATCCGCAATTCCGGCGGCACGATCATCGCCACGGCCAGCACCAGCTTTCTCGCCACCGACCCGATCGGGCTGTGGAAGCAGGTCACCGGCGCCAATATTCCGGTGACGGCGGGCACTTACATCTTCGAAGCGATCATGCCGAACCCGTCCAACTTCGATCTGGCGAGCCTGGTGTTCAAGCCGTCGCTGACGGTGACCAAGACCGGGGTGCCTTATTCGGACCCGCAGAACGGTACCACCAATCCCAAGCGGATCCCGGGTGGCGTCACCGAATACACCCTCTCCGCGACCAGCCCGTCGGCCTATACCGTGACCAGCAACAGCGTCGTGGTGAGCGACGCGACACCGGCGAACGCGGAACTGGTGGTCGCCAATATCGGCGGCGCCGGCAGTGGTCCGGCCGCGTTTACCGCCGGCTCGACCGGCCTGACCTACACCTTCACCAGCCTGGCCAGCACCACCGACAACATCGACTTTTCCAACAACAACGGGTCGACCTGGAATTACACGCCGGTGGCTAACGCCAATGGCGCCGATCCCAACGTCACCAACATCCGCCTGCGCCCGCAAGGCGCAATGGCGGCGAGCTCGACCTTCTCGTTCCGGGTCCGCTACCGCATCAGATAACCAGCTCGCCGTTCAAGGGGGCGGCGCCGGGCGCTGCCTCAGCGGCGGTCCAGTCCCATTCCCCGCAGGCTTACCTGGTCGAACTTGAAGCGCATCTGCACGAACGGCCCGCTGCGCGTGTACCGAGCCTCCTCGAAGTCGCGATCGTGGAAGCCGACCAGGTTCCAACCCACTGAAATCCAGCTGTTGTCCACCGGAGTGAAGCCGACACTGGGCCCCGCCGACCAGCTCAGCGCTCGGGCGCCCGGTCCGTGCCGCACGGTGCCGGCGACACCGACGTCGATCGTTTCGGAGAGGTCGAAGCGCAAGTCGGCCCCGACCGCATTGCTCCAACCGGCGATGTCGTAGGTATCGAGCCGCTCCGAGGCGTAGCGCGAGCCCCAGAACACGGACATTTCATAGCCGCGACCGCTCGGGTCCAGTTCTTGCGTGAAATTGACCGAGAGGCTGTTCACCACTCGCCGTGAACGCGCGTCGCCGGTGACGGTGAACGAGGCGCCGAGCGGGCCGGGTTGGCCCGCGGTCGCTCCGGTCACGCGGTCCTCGCGCAGCTCGAGCTTTTCGAGCCACGACCAGCCGCTGTCCGCCGGCCGGTGGGCCCAGCTCAGCTGCAGGCTGGTCGCGCGCGTCTCGGCTCCGCCCGCCACCCTGGCGGTGAACCAGTCGAACGAGGCGCCAAGCGCGCTGCCTTCGCCGATCTGCCTGAGCGCGGCGGCGGTGACGCCGTAGCGTTCGTCGCGGTCGCCGTCGCGATACTCGGCCCGGCCGGTCACGCTCCAGGCGTCGTTGCGATAGGTGGCGCCGGCGGTGGCCGCGGTGAAGTCTTCGGTGAGGCCACCGCTGCCGATGAAGCCGCCGCTGGCGACCGGATGCAGCGGATTGAGCACGCGGGCCGGGTCGATGCCGCCGATCGTCTTGTTGCTGTCGAGCGTCAGGTCGACCGACCAGTGCGCATCGAGCACCAGCGATTGCGACAGGCCGAACGCGGCGAAAGTGCGCGGGCCGAACTCGGCGATGTTCTGGAGGTTGCCGCTCACCGCAATCCGGGCGCCGGCCCAGGGCGCCAGGTCGAAGCCGAGCCGGGCGGTGCGGGCGTCGATGGTCTGGCCATCGGCGATCTCGTAGCTGCCGACCAGCGCCACCGCGCTGGTCGCGGCGAAACGTGCCGCCACCCGATGCCGGGCGGGGAAATCAATGCTCTCGCTGTTGCCCAGCGGCAGCTCGGTCTGGGCGTCGAGCTCGAGGCGGTTGTCGAGCAGCCGCTTGGTGGCGCCGAGCTGGAGGATCGTCGAGCGGGCCTCGCGCCCATCGGCGAGCCGGTCGTCGGCAAAGGTGATGCCGGCGCGGGCGGCGTAGGTCCGGCCGCGATATTCGGCCAGCGCCCGCGCCGCGATCCGGCGCGCGTCGCTCGCCAGGTAGTCGTCGTTCCAGGCGCTGGCGGACAAGTTCCACCATTCGCCGAGCCGCAGGCTGGCGTCGAGCCCGATCTTGCGGGTCCCGGCCTCGGCGGCGGTGGTCTGCCCGATCCCGAAGCCGCCCTGCCGTTCACGGATATAGGCGAGGACGTCGATATTGCCGTCGTGGTGTTCGGCCTCGACCTGCCAGGCAGTCGCGGTAGCCGAGCCCTGAGGGCCGCCGTCGGCATCGCTCAGCGCGGCTTCGGCGCGGATTTCGGTGGTCGGTGTCGGGCGATAGCGAACGTCGGCGCCGACAAGTGTCGAGCTGCGGGTGTCGTCGGCATCGCGAATGACCGTGGCGGCGACCTGCAGCGTCTCGTCGGCGGTGCGCCAGGCCAGGCGCCCGCCAGCGTTCAGCTCGCGCCCGCCGATGCCGTCGACCTCGTAATCGGCGACGATGAATTGCGGATTGAGCTGCGAATCGCGGCTCAGGATCGGTTCGCGGAAGCGCAGCGTTCCGGCCAGGTAGTCGATGTCGTAATCGATGTGACGGGTCAGCAGGCGCCGCTCGACGATCAGGTCCGAGCGCACCCGGTCGCGCACTTCGAGCGAAATGCGCTCCGAATTGGCGAGAATGTCGCGCGCGCCCAGGGCATAAGGGCCGGACAGGCCGTTGCCCTGGATCTCGTCGAGGCGGTGGCGCGTGGGGGCGTCGGCGGCAAAGGCGATCGCGGCCACCTGGTCGCTGCGATATTCGGCCTTCACGCCGTTGAAGGCGCGCACGTAACGCGCCAGCTCGGGCTCGTCGATGCCGGTTTCGTAGTCGCCGAACAGCGCATAGAACTGCGGCCGCTCGAGCTTCAGATAAAGGCGCCGCAACGAGGCGGCGTCGTAGCGGCGCTCGCTCCGGTCGGCATAGATGGTGTAGTAGGCATCTGGATCGATGACCCCGGCAAAGCGGGTTTCATCCTGCTCCCGGTCGCTGTCGAAAGCGAGCGTCATCAGCCATTTGCCGCGCACTCTTCCCTTGGCGTAGAGGGCGAGCCGGCCGTCCGTGAGCACGCTGTCGTCGTCGCGGTCGAGCGCCTCGACCTTGCCTTGCAGCCGGTTGAAACCGACCGTGCCTTCGGCCAGGCCGACGATCGTCCACGGCCGCTGGCCGGGCGCCAGCCAGGTCTCGAGGCGCTGCTCGCGCTCGGTGCGCTCGTCGCGGAACTTGAAGCGCAGGCTGACGCTGCCCGAGGCGGTGGTCGGCTCGAGCTCGACGTAGGCGATGCCTTCCTCGCCTTCGACGCGCCAGAACGGCCGCGCGCGCTCGAGGCCGGCCAGCTGGCGAGCCTGTTGCGCGTCGGCCTCGACCGCCGGGTAGTAGGGCGCGGGCAGTTCGAAATCGCCGGTCACGCCGTGGCGAACCGGGCGTCCGTCGCGGTCGGTCAGGCGAATGGCCAGCACCGGGCGCGTCACCCCGTCGGCAATCAGCACGGACCGTTCGCGCAACAGCTCGGCGCGCACCGGCGCGGCGCCGTAGCGAACCGTCTGGCTCAGCGTTTCGACCAGCGCGCCGCTGGCATCGCGCACTTCGGCGGTCAGCACGGTGGCGCGGCCTTCGATCGGGACGCCGCGCCAGGCGCTGACGGCGACGGTTCCGGCGGCGTCGGTGCGGCTGCCCTCGAAGGCCACCGGATCGACCGGGCGCCCCGCGGCGAACAGCTGCACCGTCTGGCCGGGCAAATGCTTGATCGCCACGCGTACCAGTGGCGCGCGCGGGTTATGGTCGGCCGCGGGGAACAGCCAGGCCAGGCCCGGCGCCTCGCCGGCCAGCCAGTCGCGCTCGGCTCCCGCCGCCACGGCATCGCTGGGCGGGGTGGGGCGGACCGGTCGGCCATCTTCCGCCGTAGCCCGCGGCGCGCTCGGCACAACGTTGAAATCGACCCGCATCAGCGCGCCGCCGCGGCCCTCGACGAAGCGCGAGAACGCCCGGCCGGCGGAACGCGTGTTGCGGGCGCAGTCGACGGCCTCGCGATCGGCCGGCAAGGTCATGTCGTCGAGCTGGACCACGTGGGTGCCCGGCTGCACGCCCTCGAAGTGATAGCGCCCGTCGGCATCGGTCACCGCATAGCTGCCGTCCTCGAGCATGATGCGCACGCCGGCCACGCCGGGCGCGTCGTCGCCGGCATCGCAGCGGCCATCGACCACCCGGCCGATGATGGTCATTTTCGAGGCGATGGCATCGCGCACGATGCGCACCACGGCGTCGCCTGGATTGCTGGAGTTGCCGCGGTTGTCGCTGGCCTCGGCGCGGTTGACCGCATCGCCCGCGCGAGCGTCCGGCCGGACTTCGACCGCATAGGCGATGGTCGCGGTGGCACCGGCCGCCAGGGGCGGCAAGGTCAGGCGGAAACCATGCCCCGACGGATCGGGCTGGATCGTGGCCGGCTGGTCGTCGATGCGCACCGAATCGGGGCGCAAGCGAAGCGAGGCGGGCAGCGCGTCGACCACGGTGATCGGGCCGGTCGGGCGTTGCGCGTCCGGATTGCGCACGGTGATGCGATAGCGCAAGGCGGTGCCGGGCTCCGCCACCGCGCTCGATGCCTGCTTGGTCAGCACGATCGCCGCGCCCGAGCCATCGAGCGGCAGGCTGATCTGGACCGGTTCGGGTCCGCTCAACGCGAAACTGCCCCCGTAGGAGCCCTGCGCATCGATGGTGAACGGCAGCCCGTCCGGCTGGCGCAGGCTGGCAAGTTGGGCCGGGCTGCGCACCGAGGGCGCGAAATAGCCGGCCGGCGGTGCGACCACCAGGCGATAGCTGCCGGCGGCGACCAGCGGGAAGCGGAATTGTCCGGCCGCCAGGCTGTAGCTGGTGCCGCCGCTGTCGATGACAGTGCTGCCGGTCGCGACGGTGGACGGATAGCTCGATGCCCCGTCGTCGCCGAATACCTGGGCGGGCTGGCCTGTCGCGACGTTCACCAGCGTAACCTGGACCCCGCTGAGCACGGTGCCGTCGGCGCTGTCGAAGACATAGCCGAACGGATCGGCCAGCACGCGCAGCTCGGTGCGTGCCGTGGCGGTGCGATGATCGGGGGCCAGCGAGGAGATTTCGATCATGTCGCCGGCCTCGACGGCGAGACGGCAATCGCCGAGGTCGCCGGGCGGGGGCGAGCGCGTGGTCTGCACGAAGCCGCTGAACTGGCCGGTGTCGACGCCGGTTTCGTAAACCGTCAGCAGCTCCTGATCGCCGCTGGCGGCCCGGATCAGGACTTCGATCGTGTCGATCGCCTGTGAATCGAGGTTATTCGCCGGTGAATCGACCCGGAAGATAAAGGGCTCGCCGGGGCGGATCTCGGAAACCACCAGCGCCGCGGCTGGGTTCAGCGATTGCGACGCCCAGGCGGGGGAGAGAACCGCCGTTTGCGGCCCCGAAGCCGTGGCGCATTGTGGGGGGGTGACCACAAAGTGCTGGCTCGCCGAGTTGTCGGCGAAGCGATACGCGGTCAGCGCCAGCGGGAACGCGAGCGGTTCGACGCCAAGATCGATGCGATTGGAAGCAAGCGCGCGCCGCTGGGCGCCCTGATCCCATTCGATCGTAGCGATATTGCTGATCGTGCGAGTGCCCGGCGCCCCCGCTGCCTGCGCCAGGGCAGGCGGCGAAGTTGCCAGGGCAAACGCCGTCAACAGGGCGAGCGTGATCGCCCAGAAAAGCCTGGTCAAACCTGTCATGTCTGCCGAACTTCCGGGAGGCCGGCGCCAAAGCACGCCGGTTCCCCCGTCCGTTACGCCCTCAGTTCACCGTCACGCGGAACACAAGCGTGCGGGTCGCGCCGGCGGCGATGTCGCTCAGCGTGCCGCTGACAACTCCCGCAGCCTGACTGCCGCCCGCGACGCCGTCGGCGTTGCAGGTGCCGGCCGTTACCGTGCCATTGATCAGGATTCCGAAGCTGGAATCGTAGGTCGTGGTGGCCGGCAGGGTATCCGAGACCGCGATGTTGGTGGCCGTGGCGCTGCCGGCGGCGTTGGCCACCGCGACGCAGTATTCGACCACTGCCCCTGGAATCATCTTCGGATCGGTCGTCAGGTTGAACGGATCGCTGATGACCCGGCTGGTCTTGGTCGCCGACAGGGCGGCCGCCAGCACGGTGTAGTCGTCCCCGCCGAAGTGGATGCCGTCGCGCGCGGTGTTGCCGTTCGCGTTGGTGTCCGCGAACACGGTATCGACGCCCGCGGTGTTGGCTCCGCTCGTTTGGGTGACCACCGCGCCCATCGAGCCCGCCGCGGTCGCTTCGCGAGCCGTGGCGGTAAGGCGGACGCCGGCGACGTCATTCGTCGCACGACCGAGTGGCACGTTGGCGACGATGAACACCGTGCGGCTGGCGTCGGCCGCGATCTGGTCGAGATAAGTGACCGCCAGATCGGTGCCGGCGTCATAGGCGCCGCTGGTATTCGTATCGACGAACACGCCGAGGCCGGTGACGTCGAAATTGTCGGTCCCGCCGTGCTGCGCGGTCCCACCGCTCAGCTGCGTGGCCGCAATGCCCAGGTCGAGCGTCGCGTTGGACGCGTTGGTCACCGTGAACGCCGTCACCGCAGCCAACTGGCCGGGCGAGACGCTGGTGGTGGTGGAACCGACTTCCGCCACGGTCAGGTCGACCTTGCGGTCGACGGTGAAGCTGTCGCTCGCGCTGACCTGGTTCTGGTTTACCCCGCCGACCCGGAAGTCGACGCTGACGGTGTTGGTAATGGTCGTTCCCGCAGCAGTGCCCGCCGCCATCGCGGGGGACAACGCCGCTGTCGCAGCCGCCAGCGCACTGGCGGATGCGAACAAGCGCATCGGTGTCTTCATGTCTCTATTCCCTTCCCAAAATGCGCGCCCAAACCCCCCCGCCGGCGCTCAAAGCGGGTTACGAAACTTGTTATTTGACCACGCCGCGGAAGCTCAGCTCCCCGGCGCCGCCGCTGGGCACCGGTTGGGCCAGCGACCAGCGAATGTGAGTGACGTCGGAAACCTGGGCCGGCCGGCTGGTGCCGTCGGCCGCGACCACGGTGAGCGAGCTCAACGGGCCCCAGGTCGTGCCGCCATCGACCGAAACCACCGCGCTCGCGTCGTCGGTCCCCGCAAAGGTCACCGAATCGGGCACGGGATTGGTCAGTACGAAGGCCGAGGCCGGCTCCGCGCCGTCGTTGCGGTAGCTCAACAGAAACACCAGGCGATCGCCGGGCGTCACCACACCCGGTTCGGTGCGCGTGGTGGTGCTGCGTCCGTCGGGCGTGGTTTCGACACGCTCGACCAGGACCTTGTTGACCAGCGAAACGCCGGCCGCCGCCTGGGCGGCGACGGGCATGAGCAGAGCCAAAAGCGCGAGCAGGATCTTCATGGGTTCGATTCCTCTCAATCAATCTCGACCTGGAAGGTGATGGTGCGGCTGGTGCCGGCGGCGACCGAACCCAGGGCGACGGCGATGGCGGAGCCGGTAAAGCGGCCCGCATCGGCATCCGCCGCGTCGGTCAGCGGGGCGCCCTGGAGCGTGATCGTGCCCGGGCGATAAGTGGTGGTCGCGGGAATCGGATCGGTCACCGCGATGTTGTTCAGCGCGCCGCTGCCGGCGACTGTCGCCGTCAGGGTGTAAGTGATGACCGAGCCGGGAATGACGCTGGTGCCGCCGAAGGGCCCGGCCACGCTCGCCGCCTTGGTGAAGGTCACGATCGCGGTGTGGACGCGATAGGAGCCATCGTCGCCGCTGTCGGCGCCCGTGGCTCCGACCACCGCGTCACCGCCGCCTTCGCCTTGACCCGCAAAGCTGGTGCCCGGTGCGCCGGTGCCGGTCGTTGCCGCCGCCAGCAGGTCGACCTGGCCGCGTTGCGCATCGCTCGCGCCGCCGGGAATGCTGGAGAGCACAAAAACGGTCAGCGAGGTGTCGGGCAGCAGCACGGGGTCGTTCGCGCCCGCCGCATAGACAGTGTCGACACCCGCGTCATAGGCGCCATTGCCGTTGGTATCGAGGACGATCGAGGTGACGACGGGATCGAAGTCGTCGCCGCCGGCGTTGGCCGGGGCCGTCAGCGCGAATGCCTCGGGACCGTTGCCGCCATTGGTCAGCGTGAACTTGAGAATCTGGTTGGTCGCACCCGGCAGGACGCCGACTTCGCCGGTGTCGGCCGAAGCGACGCTGACATCGAGCACTTCGTCGACGCGCAAGGTAACCGTGTTCGAATCGACCGAAAGCGTGCTGCCGTCGGGCGCCGAGTAGGTCGCGGTGGCGGTGTTGGAGATGTCGGTGCCTGCCGGTGTGCCGGCCGCATGCGCGGTCGCTACCGGCACGGCTGCCGCAACGGCGAGCAGGGCGTAACGCCCCATCCCGGTCGAGGACCGGCAACTCCATTTACGGTTAAGCATCAGGCATCCCGTCACATTTGTCCGGGGCCTAGAATGGCGGAAAACTGCCTAAATTCTGGTTAATAGGGAGTGAAAGCGTTAATAGGGGCATCTCCTAAGGGTGTTTCCCTAGTGAGTTTTCGAAGCTCCCGTGGGGCGAGGCGCTCGCTGACCGAGCGCCGCGCTATTGCCGCTAACCGATGGGGGGTTTGGTGGACGCACTAGGGCTCGAACCTAGGACCCGCTGATTAAGAGTCAGCTGCTCTACCAACTGAGCTATGCGTCCACATTCCGTCCGGCACATTCCGTCTGGCGGAAACCCGCGAATCGCGGGGAGCGGCCCATATAGCGATTGGCCTAACTAGGACAAGGCGCTCGAACTTCCCGCGCGGCGGCTCCAGCGGTCGATCATCATCAGCGTGCCGATGCAAATCATGTTGGTCATCATCGACGAGCCGCCATGGCTCATGAAGGGCAGCGGAATGCCGACCACCGGGGCCAGGTCCATGACCATCAGCAAGTTGATCGCGACGTAGAAGAAGATCGTCGCGGTCATGCCGCCAGCCAGCAGTTGCGAGAACCGGTCGGGCGCGCGGCGGGCGACCGAAAGGCCCCAGCGCAGGATAATGCCGAACACCAGCAGGACCAGCAGACCGCCGAGCAGGCCCCATTCCTCGGCCATCGTCGCGAACACGAAGTCGGTGTGCGGTTCGGGCAGGTAGTTGAGGTGGCTTTGCGAGCCTTCGCCAAAGCCCTTGCCGGTAAGGCCGCCCGAACCGATGGCGATCTTCGACTGGGTGATGTGATAGCCGGTCCCCAGCGGATCGCTTTCAGGGTCGAGGAAAGTCGTCACTCGCGCGCGCTGGTAATCACGCAAGCCGAAGAAGAAGGCCAGCGGCGCGGCGACGGCCGCCACGAGCGCTCCGGCGCCGAACCACCTGGCCGGAAGGCCCGCGAGGAATATCACCACGAACCCGCCGAAGCCGATGGCCAGCGCCGTGCCGAGATCGGGCTGCAGCAGCACCAGTGCCATCGGCATCCCGATCAGCAGGCCCCCCGGAATGAGCGCCCGCCAGGTGCTGGTCATCCCGGCCGGCAGCGAGTGATAGAAGCTCGCCAGGACGAGGACGATGCACGGTTTCATGAATTCGGACGGCTGCAGCTGCATGAAGCCGAGATCGATCCAGCGCTGGCTGCCGCCGCCGATCACGCCCATGGCTTCGACCACGACCAGCATCAGCAGGACCGCGCCATAGGCCGGATAGGCCGCGAGCTGGACCAGCTCGCGCGGGAAGCGGCGAATGATCAGGGCCATGGCCAGGAACAGGGCGTAGCGCGTCAGGTGCGAGGCGGCGAACGGCTGCAGCGAGCCGCCGGCGGCCGAATAGAGCACCGCCGCGCCAAAAAAGACCAGCAGCGTCAACGGGATCAGCACCCGCCACGGAACCTGCGTGAGCGGGGCGGGGAGGGCGGCCAGCTTCATTGAGGTTCCGATCGCGGCGTGATCGCCTGCGTGGCGACTGCCGTGGGCTGGGCCGCCGCGCGCGCTTCGGCATCGACCTCGCGAGCGATCTGGGCGGGATCGGCCGGGGCAGGGGGAGGCACCTCGATGCCGGCCGCGGTCGCGAAACGCGCGTATTCGGTGTCCATCCGCTGCTGCGCGGTGCCACCCCACTGCTTTTCCATGCCGTGGAGCGCTTCGAGACCCTTGGCCGGATCGAACAGGAAGGTCATCACGTCGCGCGCGATCGGATAGGCGGCGCCCGAGCCGCCGCCGTGCTCGATCACCACGGCGCCGGCATAGCGCGGGTTGTCGAACGGGGCGAAGAAGATGAACAGGCCGTGGTCACGGTATTTCCACGTGCCGCCCCGGCCGCCACCGACATCCAGGCTGACGACCTGTGCCGTGCCGGTCTTGCCGGCCATCAGCACGTTATCGATCGGCAATCTCGCGCGGCCGGCGGTGCCGGGGCCGTTGACCACGTCGCTCATCGCCTGCTGGATGATCCGCACATGGTCGCCGTGGAAGTTCATGCTCGCGAAACTGGGCCTGGTCCTCTCGAGCATCAGCCGGGGCATGACCATCTTGCCGGTTGCCAGCCGCGTTGCCATCACCGCCAGCTGCAGCGGGTTGGCCAGCATATAGCCCTGACCGATCGTGGCGTTGACGGTGTCGAACGCCTGCCATGGTTCGCCGTATTTCTGCAGCTTCCAGGCCGGGTCGGGCACGGTCCCGAAGAATTGGCTGGCGACGGGGAGCGGGAACTCCTGGCCCATGCCGCAGCGCTTGGCCATCGGCGCGATCACATCCATCCCGAGCCGCTGGGCGAAGTGATAGAAATAGACGTCGCACGACTGGTAGATGCCCTTCGCCATGTTAACGCTGCCGTGGCCGCCGCGGTTCCAGCAATGGGTGAAACGATTGCCGACCCGCAGACCGCCACCGCAACTGGTGGTCTCCTCGGGATCGAGCCCGGCCTCGAGAAACGACATCGCCACCATCGGCTTGACCGTCGAGCCGGGCGGATAGAGTCCCTTGAGCACCTTGTTGCGCAGCGGCACCCGCTCGTTCTCGCTCAGCATCTGGTATTCGACGCGGCCGATGCCGTCGGAAAAGCTGTTCGGATCGAAACTAGGCATCGAAGCCATGCACAGCAGGTCGCCGGTCAGGCAGTCGAGGACCACGACCGAGCCGCTCTCGAGCCCGAGGCGCCTGGCGGCATAGTCTTGCAGCGGGCCATCGATAGTCAGCTGGATCGCCTTGCCCTGGACGTCCTCGCGCGTTTCCAGGTCGCGCACGACGCGCCCCGAGGCGGTGACCTCGCTGCGCCGGGCGCCCGGTTCTCCGCGCAGGACCTGCTCGTACTGCTGTTCCAGGGCGTCCTTGCCGAGCTTGAAGCCGGGGGTGAGCAGCAGCGGGCTCGGCTCGGCCTCGTACTCCTCGCGCGAAGCGGCGCCGACATAGCCGATCAGGTGGCCGACCGCGGGCCCGGTCGGGTAGTAGCGCGAGAAGCCGCGCTGCGGGACCACGCCGCGCAGGTCGGGCAAGCGCACGCTGACCGCGGCGAATGTGTCGTAGTCGAGCCCGTCGGCGACCTGCACGGGCTGGAACCCGGCCGCCTTGCCGATCTTGTCGCGCAAGTCCTGGACCTCGACCGGGGTGAACCCCAGCAGGTTGCCGAGTTCGGCGATCATGCGCTCGGGGTTTTCGAGCCGCTCGGGGATGATATCGACGCGGAAATCGGCCCGGTTCGAGGCGAGCGGAGAGCCGTTGCGGTCGAGAATCCAGCCGCGCCGGGGCGGAACCAGGGTCAGGTTCACACGATTGCTCTCCGCCTCCATCTCGTATTTTTCGTTCTCGGCGACGGCGATGTAGCCCATACGCGCGGCCAGCAGCAGGCCGATGCCGCCCTGGATCGAGCCGATGACGAATGTGCGCCGGTCGAAGCTCTGCGCCAGCGAGCTGGAAGTGAAGCCCTGGCGCACTAGCCAATTCGCCGGAAGCGCATGAGGCGCAGGCGATCGAGCCGGGCAACCAGCCGCGCCAGCACGGGAAACACAACGATCGAGATAACCAGCTGCGGCAGGATCATCGTCAACTGGACGAAAGTCAGCGCCGCGCCCGAGAGCAGCGCGGCGACGACCAGATAGGGCCCGAGGATCGCCGAGGCGGTAAGCCAGTCGTGCCAGAAATTGCGCCACGGGAAGCGGGCCTCGATCAGCTCGATGGCCATCAGCACCAGCGAAAACAGCAGGATCCCGCTCCCGAGCGGCTGCCCGGAGTAGAGGTCGTCGAAAAAGCCCAGTGGCAGCCCCGCCCACAACGGCAGCAGCCCGGGCCTGAGCAGCCGCCAGGCCAGGAGCAGCATGAACCCGAACGGCGGCAGGATCGGCGCCGGGGCGATGATCGGCAGCCAGGGCGTCAGCGACCCGAGCATGATCGTCAGCCAGGGCAGCCCGATGGCGAGCAAGGGCGAGTGTGCGCGGTTGATCTTGCTGCCGAACGGATCGCGCCGGGCCTTGGGATGGAGCGTCTCCATCACTCCTCCGGCGTATCGGAGCGAGGCGGCGAGCGGACCGCTTCGTAGCCTTCGCGCTGCCAGATCGGCTCGACCGTCACGAAATCGGTTGCCGCCGGGTTGCTGAGCACTTGGGCGATTGCCCCGTCCCGGGTGATCTCCATGGCCACGCCGACCGCGATCCCCGGGCGGAACAGGCCGCCCGAGCCCGAGGTGACGAACACATCGCCGCGCTTGATAGGGTTGGTGCCCAGGGTCACCAGGCGCAGCCGCAGCGAGCCGTCGGAGCGCCCTTCCGCGAAGGCCACCAGGTTATCGCTGGCGCGGCGTACCGGGACCATGCTCTCGCTGTCGGTCAACAGCAGCACGCGGGCGCTGCGGCTGCCCGTTTCGAGCACCCGGCCGACCAGGCCCATCGGTGAGGTAACCGGCATGCCCGGGCGCACGCCGTCGGCGCGTCCGGCGGAAATATAGCCGATCCGTCGCGCGCTCGCCGAAGTCGAGCCGATCAGGCGGGCCACTGCCACCGGCCTGGTTTCGCCGTGAGTGAGCCCGAGAACGGCCTTGAGCCGCTCGTTTTCCTGCTTCAGCGCTTGCGCCTCGGCCAGGCGTACACGGGCCACTTCCATCTCGCGCTCGAGCTCGGCATTGCGGCTGCCGGCGCGATAATATCCGGCGATGGCCTCGAAGAAGCCCTGGCTTTCGGTCCGGCCGGCCGCACCCGCTTCACCGGCCGGCGATGCGGCATCGGCGGCCATCGAGCGCAGGCCGTTGAAGGTTTCGGGACGGACCAGCGAGATTATCAGCAGCGCGGCACCGAACAGCGCGCCGAGGCCGGCCACGACATAGGCGGTGAACAGGCCCATCTGGGCCTTCTTGTTGGTTCCGGAACGGCGGTTGGGGCCTGGAGTTACCACTGGCAATGGCCTGGACGGAGCGGATTTTGGTTCACGGGTAGGAGCGAGGAGAGGTGCGATGCCAAAGCATCGTGCCCGACGAGCGACGCCCTCCGTGGGCCAAAAGCCGCCCGCCGCGAAGCGGTCGCGTTCAGGAGCCCGCTGGTCGTCGTCGCTTGCTTACGCGTAGCTTTGGCTACGCGATTGCGCCGCGCTCCTTGCCAGCGGGCTCCTGAACGCGATCCAGACCATCGCCAGTGGTAACTCCAGGCCCATGCCGGCGGCGCCATAACCGCCATTCCCCTCTACTGGATTGTTTTGCTCACGCGGTCATCAGCACGCCGCGATAGATCGGATCTTCCATCGCCCGGCCGGTGCCCATGGCGACGCACGACAGCGGATCCTCGGCGATGGTGACCGGCAGGCCGGTCTCTTCCTTCAGGTGTTCATCGAGACCCTGGATCAGCGCCCCGCCGCCGGTCAGGACAATGCCTTGGTCGACGATGTCTGCGGCCAGCTCGGGCGCAGTATTTTCGAGCGCGATCCGCACGCCTTCGACGATCGCTCCGATCGGTTCGCTCAGCGCCTCGGCGAGGTTCGCCTGGTTGATGGTGATTTCCTTGGGCACGCCGTTGACCAGGTCGCGCCCCTTGATGGTGATCTGCTCGCCGACGCCGTCCTCGGGCACGATGGCGATGCCGTATTCCTTCTTGATCCGCTCGGCGGTGGATTCGCCGATCAGCAGGTTGTGGTGGCGGCGCACGTAGGAAACGATCGCTTCGTCCATCTTGTCGCCGCCGGTGCGCACCGAAGTGGTGTAGGCGAGGCCGCGCAGGCTGAGCACCGCGACTTCGGTGGTGCCGCCGCCGATATCGACGACCATCGAGCCCACCGGCTCGGTCACCGGCATGTCGGCGCCGATCGCCGCGGCCATCGGCTCGAGGATCAGGAACACCTCGCTGGCGCCGGCATTGCTGGCCGCGTCGCGGATCGCGCGGCGTTCGACCGAAGTCGAGCCCGAAGGCACGCAGATGACGATCTCGGGATAGCGAAACAGGCTCTTCTTGCCGTGGACCTTGCGGATGAAGTGCTTGATCATCTCCTCGGCGATTTCGATGTCGGCGATCACCCCGTCCCGCAAAGGCCGAATGGCTTCGATGTTGTCGGGCGTTTTGCCCATCATCATCTTGGCATCTTCGCCGACGGCCTTGACCCGCTTGACCCCGTTGATTGTCTCGATGGCGACCACCGAGGGTTCGTTGAGGACGATTCCGCGATCCTGGACATAGACCAGCGTGTTCGCCGTGCCCAAGTCGATCGCCATGTTCTGGGCACCGAACTTGAAGAACCTGGAAAAGAATGAACTCATCGACAAATCCGTCTCTAACCGCGGACAGGGGAGGACTCCGGCAAGCGGGCGGCGAGCGCCTGCCGGTGGGGTGTGCTGCCACTAGCGGGAACTAGCGGCAATGGCCAAAAATTTGTGTCTTTAGGCACGGGCTTTTTCACCGCTCGGCTCGAATTGCCGGCGCTTGGGCGTTACGGTGAACCAATGCCGACGATCCGCCGCCTTCCCGAGACCCTGGTCAACCGTATCGCCGCGGGCGAAGTGGTCGAGCGCCCGGCCGCGGCGTTGAAGGAGCTGGTCGAGAACGCGATCGACGCCGGGGCAACGCGGATCGCCGTGCGCATTGCCGAAGGCGGGCTCGAGCTGATCGAGGTGACGGACGACGGCTGCGGCATGGCGCCCGACGAGATCGCCCTGGCGCTCGAGCGTCACGCCACCTCGAAGCTGCCCGATGAGGCGATCGAACAGGTCGTCACGCTTGGCTTCCGCGGCGAAGCGCTGCCCTCGATCGCCAGCGTCGCCCGGCTGTCGCTGGAGAGCCGCGTGCGCGGAGCGGAGCAGGGCTGGAAGCGCGTGGTCGATCACGGCGCGCTGGTGGACGATGGCCCCGCCGCGCTGCCGCCCGGAACGCGCGTTCGGGTCGAGCATCTGTTCGCCAAGGTTCCCGCGCGCCGCAAGTTCCTGCGCTCGGCGCGCAGCGAGTACGCGGCGTGCCTCGATGTCGTCCGGCGACTGGCGATGGCGCGGGCCGACATTGGCTTCACTTTCGACCATAGCGAGCGGCGCGTGCTCGGCCTGCAGGGCGGGGAAGGGCTGGAGCCACGCGTGGCGCAGATCGTCGACCGGGCTCTCGCCGACAACAGCGTCGCCATCGACTTGCAGCGCGGCGAAATGCGGATGAGCGGGATTGCCGGCTTGCCGACCTTCAATCGCGGCGTCGCCGACCATCAGTACCTGTTCGTCAACGGCCGGCCGGTGAAGGACCGCCTGCTCACCGGCGCGGTGCGCGGGGCCTATGCCGGCATGCTGGCGCGCGATCGACACGCGGTGCTGGCGCTGTTCCTCGAGCTGCCGCCCGCGGAAATCGACGTCAACGTGCATCCCGCCAAGACCGAGGTCCGCTTTCGCGATGCGGCCGCGGTGCGCGGGTTTATCGTCTCGGGCTTGCGTCACGCGCTGGCCGACGGCGACAAGCGCAGCGCGCAGGCGGCGGATGCTGGCGCGATGGGCTGCTGGCAAGTCGAAGCCCCTGCGGCCTTGCGCTCGATCTTCGCCGGGCGCGACTGGGCGGTTCACTCGCCCGCACCCGCCTGGCGGGGCGCCGAGGCCGAAGTGCTCGACCTGCCGCAAGGGCGCGCCGAAGTCGCCGAACCCGTGGCCCGGAATGAAGACTATCCGCTCGGCATTGCGCGCGGGCAGGTGGCGCAGACCTACATCGTCGCCGAAGCCGCCGATGGCCTGGTGATCGTCGACCAGCACGCCGCGCACGAACGGCTGGTGCTCGAGCGATTGCGCGCGGCGGGGGCGGGGGACAAGGTCGCCGCCAGCCAGGCGCTGCTGATGCCGGCCGTGGTTGAGCTCGACGAGCCCGCTTGCGACCGCCTCGAGGAGCACTTTGCCCAGTTCGCCGAACTGGGCCTTGTCATCGAGCGCTTCGGGCCCGGGGCGATGCTGGTGCGCGCCATTCCCGGCGTTCTCGCCAGCGCCGACCCCGAAGCGCTGTTGCGCGATCTCGCCGACGACCTCGCCCTGCACGGTGAAAGCCTGCTGCTCGGCGAGCGGATCGAACATGTGCTGGCGACGATGGCCTGCCACGGCTCGGTGCGGGCGGGCCGCGTGCTTTCCGTGCCCGAAATGAACGCGCTGTTGCGCGAGATGGAGCGCACGCCGCGTTCGGGCCAATGCAACCATGGGCGCCCTACGTGGGTTAAGCTATCGATGACGGACGTCGAGAAGCTCTTCGGGAGGCATTGATGCGGCGAATTGTGGCGATTGCGGTGCTGACGCTGGTGGCCGCCTGCGGTCCCGACCCGACGCCCGAAGAACAGGCGCTGGCCGATGCGCGCGACATCGCCATGGTCGAGGCGGCCAACGAAGTCATGCCGCCGTTGAAGGAAGTCACGCCCGATCCGATCCTCTACCCCGACATCGAGCGCTTCGACCTGTTCGGCGAAGCCTGCAACTATGCGCCCGGCACCAGCCTGGCCACGCGCGTGGTCGCTCGCCCGTCGGACGCCTTCCTCAAGATCGAAGGGTCGGTCCATCGCCTCGCCGCCGACCCCGGCTCTCGCGCGCTGCCGCAGAACACCCGCACGCTCTACAGCGGCAAGGAATACGCGCTGCGCCTGGAGATCAACGGGGCGGGTGAAGCGGCCGCCGGTGGCGCCACCGACTATGAAGGCTCGGTGACCTTGCGCGACGAGTTCGGCCGTGTGATTTACGAAGGCACCGGCCTCGTCCGGTGTGCGGCGTGAAATCAGCGAATTGACGAAATCGTGAGCAGCCGTCTCGACAGTTTCACCGACGCCGCGTTTGCCTTCGCGGTCACCCTGCTGGTGATCGGCGGCAGCGAGGCGCCGACATCCTATGCCATGCTGGAGAGCGCGGTCGCCGAGGTACCGGCTTTCGCGATCGGCTTTGCCATCATCGCCATGTTCTGGTTCGCGCATGTGCGCTGGCGCCTGGTGCGCGGCGAGGGCGACTGGCTGTCGGCCTTGCTGTCGGTGCTGCTGGTGTTCCTGGTGCTGGTTTACGTGCAGCCGCTGCGGGCAATGGCGCGCTCGCTAAGCTCGTTCCTCGGCGGCAGCGGGACGCCGTTCTCGGGCGATGTCGGCGACCTCTTCCTGGTTTACGGCGCCGGCTTCGTGGCGATGGCGGCGACCACCGCCGGCCTGTTCCGCGAGGCGCAGCGCAATCCGGCGCTGACCGACGAATATCGCGTGGCGGTGCGCGGCGAAATGCTGATCTGGCTGATCCTGGTCGCGACCGGCCTCGTCTCGATCTTGCTCGCTGTCTTCGAGGTGACCGAGAATATTGCTCCGCTGGCTTATGCGACGCTGCCGATCTCGATCGGGCTGTTCGTCTGGCGCTACAATTGGGAGCCACCCAAGGCGGCGTGAGGTCAGCGCACGCGCTTGACGAAGATCTGTCCGTCGCGGCTCTCGACCTTGAAGCGGCCGTCGGCCCGGAAAAGTTCCGACAGCCGCTTGAAGCCGTAATTGCGCACGTCGAAGCTCGAACGGTTGCCGGCGATGTTGCCGACCTCGTTGATCGCGGCAAAGCCGTTCTCGTCGCGCTTGGCGGCTTTCCAGGCCGAGCCGAGCAGCGCGACCAGGACCTCATAGTCGGTCTTGTCCTCGCTCTCCTGCGGCGTCTCTTCGGCTTCGTCCGCCTTTTCGGTGCGGATCAGCTGATCGACGTCGATGTAGCGCGTGCAGGCGGTCTTGAAGGCCTCGGGCGCCTTGGCGCTGCCGAAGCCGTAGACTAGCAAGCCATCCTGGCGCAGGCGGGTGACCAGCGGGGTAAAGTCGCTGTCCGAGCTCATGATCCCGAAGCCGTCGACCTTGCCGGCATAGAGCAGGTCGATGGCATCGATCGTCATCGCCATGTCGGTGGCGTTCTTGCCTCTGGTCAGGTCGAATTGCTGGTGCGGCTGCAGGCCATAGCGGTGGGTGATCTTGTCCCATTTGCTGAGCGCGTCCTTCGCCCAGTTGCCATAGGCGCGGCGGATATTGACCTGGCCGAGTTCGGCCAGCACCGTCAGGACCGCGTCGATGCCGACCGGACTGACGTTGTCGGCGTCGATCAGCAGGGCGATATTCTTGAGCGGGTCTTCAGCCATAGACTCCTCACGCCGGCATGAACTTGCCGGCCTTCTCGTCGAGCAAGTGCAGCTCGCCGTCGGCGATCGCGAAGAACGCGCCGCGCAACGTCAGACTACCGCGTTTTTCCTTTTCCTGCACGCACGGGAACGTGCGCAGGTTGGCGAGGCTGACCTTGACCGCGGCCTGCTCCATCGCCCGTTCCGCCTCGCGCCCGGTGGTGCCGAGCTCGCGCGCGATCGGCTCGCGCACCGCGTCGAGCATCTCGATCCAGTCGGCGATGAAACCGCCCTGGCCGGGCTCGGTGCCGTGCAGCTCTTGCGTCAGCGCCACCTGGCAACCGCCGCACATGCCGTGGCCCATGACCACGATTTCGCGCACGCGGAGCACCTGGACGGCGAATTCGAGTGCCGCCGAGACGCCGTGATGGCCCGGAGCGGTCTCGAACGGAGGTACCAGCGCGGCGACATTGCGGACCACGAAGATCTCGCCCGGGCGGACATCGAAGATCTGCGCCGGGTCGACCCGGCTGTCGGAGCAGGCGATGACCATGATCCGCGGCTGCTGGCCTTCGCGCATGCTCGCCCAGCGTTCGCGCTCGGGCATCCATCCCTGCTCGCGGAAACGGCGGTATCCGAGAAGCAATTCGGCCAGTTCGGTCGTCGGCACGATCATACTTTCGCCATGCCGCGCGGCATTGCCACTGACAACCCGCTTCCCTAAGTGCGCGGTTGATGAACGATCTCGCCTCAGCCCCTCGGCCGGAGCGCCAGCGCAAGCCCGACTGGATCCGGGTCAAGGCGCCCGTCAGCAAGGGTTTCCAGGAAACCCGCGCGCTGATGCGTGAGTTGAACCTCAATACCGTGTGCGAGGAAGCGGCCTGCCCGAACATCGGCGAATGCTGGTCGAAGAAGCACGCCACGGTGATGATCCTGGGCGATGTCTGCACCCGCGCCTGTGCGTTCTGCAACGTCAAGACCGGGATGCCGCGCGCGGTCGACCCGCTCGAGCCCGAGCATGTCGCGATTGCCGCCGCCAGGCTGGGGCTGGAGCACATCGTCGTCACCTCGGTCGACCGCGACGACTTGCCGGACGGCGGGGCGGGGCAGTTCGTCAAGGTGATCGAGGCGCTGCGGCGGGCCACTCCGGCGACCACGATCGAGATCCTTACACCCGATTTCCGCGGCCGGATGCGCCCGGCGGTCGAAGCAATTTGTGCCGCCGGACCCGATGTTTACAACCATAACCTCGAAACTGTGCCAAGGTTGTACCCGACCATCCGCCCCGGCGCGCGCTACTACGCGTCATTGCGGTTGCTCGAGGAGGTCAAGCGCCACGACCCGCTGATCTTCACCAAGTCGGGCGTCATGCTCGGGCTCGGCGAGGAGCGGCTCGAGGTTCACCAGGTGATGGACGACATGCGCTGCGCCGAGGTCGATTTCCTGACCATGGGGCAGTACTTGCAGCCGACCCCCAAGCATGCCCGGGTCGCCGATTTCGTCACTCCGCAAGTGTTCGACGGTTACGGCGCCATCGCCCGGGCCAAGGGCTTCCTGCAGGTCGCCTCAAGCCCGCTGACCCGCTCGAGCTATCACGCCGGCGACGACTTCGCGCAGATGAAGGCCCTTCGACAGGCTCAGGGTGAGCGGAAAGCCTGATGCCGGGTATTCGCGAGACCCGGACGCTGCCTTACAGCGTCGAGCAAATGTTCGACCTGGTGGCGGACGTCGCTCGCTATCCGGAGTTCCTGCCGTGGGTGGTCGCCACCCGCGTCAAGTCCGACAGCGACACCGAAATGGTCGCCGACCTCTTGGTCGGCTTCAAGGCGATGCGAGAGAAGTTCACCTCGCGGGTGATCAAGGACCGGCCCGGCCGGCTCGAAGTGATCTATGTCGACGGGCCGATGCGCGATCTCGACAACGTCTGGCACTTCCGCGCGCTGCCCGACGGCGGCTGCGAGCTCGATTTCGAGGTCGATTTCACCTTCAAGAACATGATGTTCGAGATGCTCGCCGGCCAGTATTTTGACCGCGCCTTCCGCAAGATGGTGGCGGCGTTCGAAACGCGCGCCAACGAGCTTTACGGCAACAGCAACTCGAGCGCGCAAAGCGTCGCCTGAAGCCGCACACCGGCGCGGTCCTCGCCGGCGAACAGCCGGGATTCGGCGTCCGGCAAGTCACTGCCGCGCACCGCGCGGGCGAACACCACCGTGCCGATCGGCTTGTGCTCGCTGTCACCATCAGGCCCGGCAATGCCGCTGACGGCCACCGCCACGTCGGCCTTGCTGCGCTGGAGCGCGCCCTTGGCCATTTCATAAACGCAAGCGATCGAGACCGCGCCGAAGGCGTCGAGGATGTCGTCCGCCACGCCCAGCACTTCGTGCTTGGCCTCGTTCGAATAGGTCACGAAACCGCGATCGAGCACCGCCGACGAGCCCGGGATCTCGGTGATCGCGGCTGCCACCAGCCCGCCGGTGCAGCTTTCCGCGACCACCACCTTGCGCCCGGCGGCCTTGTTCTCCTCGACCACCCGCCGGGCGAGAGCGACGACTTCCTTTGGCAGCAACGTTTTGCTCATCAGCGGCGCGGGCAGATCGGCATTTCGTCGGGATCGACAAGGCCTACGACTCGGCCGATCAGTGTTCCCGCTATCTCGGGATCGATCGGCGCCAGGGCCTCGATCACCAGCTCGATGCGGCTGCAGTTGCTCACCGCGATCTTGGCCGAGACCTCCTGCACGATCAGCGCATCGACCAGCGGACGCACCGCATCGTCGGGCAGCGAGCGGATCATGTCGACGGTCTGGCGTCCCTGGGTTCCCGCTCGGCCGCCCAGCACCTTGAGCAGGCCGGACTTGGCCCGCGGCCAGGTCCGCGTCTGCAGCGCCGCGTAGCGCGCACTCAGGGCGTCGCCACGGCGCGCCAGGTAGCCGTTCGAGGCCAGTTCGCCGGCGCACTTGAGCTTGACCGCCTGGATGATGCTCGGGACGCTGTAGAGCGCCACCGCGCTGACTTCGGCTTCGGTCATGCAGGCCTGCTGGGCGCTGACCGCGACCGGCTGGAGCGCCAGTGCCGCCGCGGCCACGGCCGCCAGCTTGGTTCGTGAACTCAAGGTCATGTCCTTTCCAGCGGGGTCAATGTGGCCACCGCCTGGGCCGCGATCCCTTCGCCGCGACCGGTGAAGCCCAATCCCTCGGTGGTAGTCGCCTTCACATTAACCGCCTCTATCGCCACCCCGAGCAGCTCGGCAAGGCGGGCGCGCATGGCGTCACGGTGCGGGGCGATTTTCGGCGCTTCGCAGATCAGCGTGAGGTCGACGTTGCCGATGGTGAACCCGGCTTTGGCCGCCAAGGCGACCGCGTGCTCGACGAAGCGGCTCGACGGCGCGCCGCGCCATTGCGGGTCGGTGGGCGGGAAATGCTCGCCGATATCGCCGGCGCCCGCCGCGCCGAGAATCGCGTCGACCACCGCGTGAAGCCCGACATCGGCATCGCTGTGCCCTACCAGGCCGCGCTCGTGCTCGATCCGCACCCCGCACAGCCACAGCTCCTCGCCCTCGGCCAGGCGATGGACGTCGTAGCCGGTCCCGGTGCGCGGGTGAATGTCCACAAAGTCCTCCGCGAAGGTCAGCTTGCGCAGCCGCTCGTCGCCCTCGACCAGCGCGACTTCGAGACCGGCCGCGGCAGCGACTTGCGCATCGTCGCCGGCGGTTGGCTCGCCCGTCCAGGCACGGTGCGCGGCAAGAATGTCGGCATAGCGAAACGCCTGCGGGGTCTGCACCCGGCGCAAGGCCTCCCGCTCCGCGCTGCCGGCCATGAGGCTGCCATCGGCCCTGGCGAGACTGTCGACCACCTTGAGCACGGGAATCGCGGCCGGATGGGCTTCGAGTGCCGCCAGAAGCCTCGCGACCACGGCGGCGGGACAATTCGGGCGAGCGGCGTCGTGGATCAGCACAAACCGGGGCGGATCGCCTGAAATCGCCTCCAGCGCGGCTCGAACCGATGCCTGCCTGGTCGCGCCACCGGGCACCAGCCGCACACTGGGAAGGCCGGCGAGGGACTTGCCTGCCACTTCCTTGCCATTTGCTGGAATGGCCACGACCACTTCGCCGGCGCCCGCCGAGATCAGGGCCTCCGCCGAATGCCGCACCAGCGGCTTTCCGCGCCAGTTGGCGAACTGCTTGGGCACTGTCTGCCCGGCGCGCAGCCCCTGGCCGGCGGCGACGATCACCGCGGCAAACCTGGTTTGTGAGGGGGCATCCATCGCGGAGGCGGGCGCTACTCGCTTGCGGCACCCCTCGCAATCCACTATGCGCTGCCCGATTTTTAGGCACACTCACGCAAATGACCGCGCTTCCCACCCCTCCGGCACTCAAGCCGATCCAGATCGGCCCGGTGCGGATCGATTGCCCGGTGGTGCTCGCGCCGATGACCGGCGTCACCGACCGCCCGTTCCGCACGCTCGTGCGCCGCTATGGCTCGGGGCTCAACGTGACCGAGATGATCGCCAGCCCGGCAATGATCCGCGAGACCCGTCAGAGCCTGCAAAAGGCCGCCTGGGACCCGGTCGAGGAGCCGGTTTCGCTCCAGCTCGCCGGCTGCACGCCCGCCGAGATGGCCGAGGCGGCCAGGCTCAACGAGGATCGCGGCGTGGCGATCATCGACATCAACATGGGCTGCCCGGTCAAGAAGGTGGTCAACGGCGAGGCCGGCAGCGCGCTGATGCGCGACCTGCCGCTGGCCGCGAGCCTGATCGAGGCAACCGTCAACGCCGTCTCGCTGCCGGTCACGGTCAAGATGCGCATGGGCTGGGACCATGCCAGCCTCAACGCGCCCGAGCTGGCGCATATCGCCGAGGATCTCGGCGCCCGGATGATCACCGTCCACGGCCGCACCCGCAACCAGATGTACAAGGGCGAGGCCGACTGGGCGTTTGTCCGCCGGGTCAAGGACGCGGTCGCCATCCCGGTGATCGTCAACGGCGACATCTGCTCGATCGCCGATGCCGCCACTGCGCTCGAGCAATCGGGCGCCGACGGGGTAATGATCGGCCGCGGCGCCTATGGCAAACCGTGGTTGCTCGGCCAGGTCATGCACTGGTGGCGGACCGGCGAGGGCCTGCCCGATCCCGATCTCGACGAACAGTTCGCGGTGCTCACCGAGCATTACCGCGCCATGCTCGTGCACTACGGCGAGGACATCGGGACCAAGGTCGCTCGCAAGCATCTCGGTTGGTACACCAAGGGCCTGCCGGGCTCGGCCGAATTCAGAAATCGTGTGAACTTCATCGACGATCCCGCGCAAGTACTGGGCGAACTCGAACGCTTCTACGAGCCGTTCCGGCGCCGGCTGGCGGCGTGAGCGAAGCCGCCGCGGGCCCGCCCGAGCCGCGCGAACAGATCGCGGGCCTGACCTTCGCCTTGCTGCTGCTCAAACCCGACCTGACCATCGAGCAGGTCAACCCGGCCGCCGAAAGCCTGATCGGCCGCGGCGCCAGCCGGCTGCTCGGTCGCAAGTTCCTCGATGTGGTTGATTTCGTCGAGGGCCGAATCGGCGAGCACCTGCTCGGTGACGAAGCGCAGACGGTGGCGCGCGGGCTGGTGATGCACGTCGACGGGCGGCCGCTGGTGGTCAACCTGACGATCTCGCCGATGGCGGCGCAGCCGGGCTGGCGCGTCGTCACCTTGTCGGACGCCGGTCAAGAGGAGCGGCTTGGCGACGAGGAGCCCGCACCGCTGCGCGGCCCGGCGGTGCTGGCCCACGAGATCAAGAACCCGTTGTCGGCGATTCGCGGCGCCGCCCAGCTGGTGGCGCGCAAGCTGGGGGAGGGCGACCGCTCGCTGACCGCGCTCATCACCGACGAGGTCGATCGCATCGCCCAGCTGGTCGACCGGATGCAGCGGCTCGGCCGCGAGCAGCCCGAGCCGGTGGCGCCGCTCAATCTTCACGCCGCGGTCCGTCGCGCCTGCGAGATCGTTCGCGCCGCCGGGGGCGATGAAGTGCCGGTGCGCGAGGAATTCGACCCCTCGCTGCCGCCGGTGCTGGCGAACGAAGGCGCGCTGGTGCAGGTGCTGATCAACCTCATCGGCAATGCCCGCGATGCCTGCCGCGATGAAGCAGCGCCCGAAATCGTCATCCGCACGCGGTTTGTGAGCGGCCTGGCGCGCAACGTCATGCGCCTCGGGCGGCCGGTGAAGCTGCCGATCGAGGTGCAGGTCAGCGACAACGGTCCCGGCATCGACCCGGCGCTGCGCGAGCACATTTTCGAGCCGTTCGTATCGAGCAAGAAAAACGGCCAGGGGCTCGGCCTGGCGCTGGTCACCAAGCTGGTGCGCGACATGGACGGGCGGATCAGCCACGACCGCGACGAGGCCGGCGGATGGACGCATTTCCGCGTTCACCTGCCGACGGCGAAATAGAGGGCGAGGACATGGCAAGGCGTGCATTGCTGGTCGAGGACGACGCTTCGATCGCCACCGTAATCACCGCCGCGCTCGAGGCCGAGGCGTTCTCCGTCGACCGCTGCGACTCCATCGCCGGGCGCGACCGGCTGCTCGCGGAACGAGGCTACGACGTCATGCTGACCGACGTCGTGCTGACCGACGGCGACGGCATCGCCGCGCTCGGCGAGGTCCTTGCCGCCCATCCGGACATGCCGGTGATCATTCTCTCGGCCCAGAACACCCTCGATACCGCGGTGCGGGCGACCGATACCGGGGCCTTCGAGTATTTCCCCAAGCCGTTCGATCTCGACGACCTGGTCCGCGCGGCATGCCAGGCGGCCGACGCCCAGGGCGGGGTGAGTGCCCACAGCGAGGAGGCTGGAGAGGGCCTGCCGCTGATCGGCCGCAGCCAGCCAATGCAGGACGTCTACCGGATGATCACCCGGGTCCTGCGCAACGATCTGACGGTGCTGGTGCTCGGCGAATCGGGCACCGGCAAGGAACTGGTGGCCGAAGCGATCCACCAGCTCGGCTCGCGCAAGACGGGGCCGTTCGTGGCCGTCAACACCGCCGCGATTCCGCGCGAGCTGATCGAAAGCGAGCTGTTCGGCCATGAGAAGGGCGCCTTCACCGGGGCTGTAGGCCGCAGCATCGGCAAGTTCGAACAGGCGCATGGTGGCACGCTGTTCCTCGACGAGATCGGCGACATGCCGCCCGAGGCGCAGACCCGCCTGCTGCGGGCGCTGCAATCGGGCCGCATCCGCCGCGTCGGCGGGCGCGAGGAGATCGCCATCGACGTGCGCATCATCGCCGCCACCAATCGCGACCTGGCGCCGCTGATTGCCGCCGGCGCCTTCCGCGAGGACCTGTTCTACCGGCTCAACGTCGTCCCGATCCACTTGCCGCCGCTGCGCGAGCGAAAAGGCGATATCGAGCTGCTGGTCCGCCATTTTCTTCGCCAGGCAGCCGCGGAAGGCTTGCCGGCACGGCAGCTATCCAAGGAAGCGATCGCCCATCTCGAAGCGCGACCCTGGCGCGGCAACGTACGCGAACTGCGCAATTTCATCTTTCGCCTGGTGCTGTTGTCGCGAGACGAGATCCCGGCCGATGCGGTCGGGCAGCTACTCGATGAGCAGACCACGCAGCAGGAAACCCGGACCGCGGATTTTGCGGGTGCACTGGCGAACTGGCTGGCGGCAACCGCGGCAATGCCC
>Ga0307505_10000571_pt1 | contig 39341 bp, 33 predicted proteins | sample 23_S_MG_FD_202183 | JGI IMG/M metagenome (GOLD analysis project Ga0307505, IMG submission 202183) | Soil microbial communities from Populus trichocarpa stands in riparian zone in the Pacific Northwest, United States - 23_S | ecosystem: Environmental > Terrestrial > Soil > Riparian zone > Trees...
GTCCGCGAGCAGGTCATCGAGGCCATGCGGCTGACCGACATTGCCAAGGGGCCGATCGCCGCCGCCTGGGCGACTACACGGACGTTTCCCGATGACAACGCCGCGGCGGGTTTGCCCCAGCCCGACAAGGTGGTCAGCAACTACGTCAAGTCGCTGACAGTCGAAGGGGGCGCCATCCACGTGGTGTTCGGCAACCAGGCCAATGGCGCGCTGCGTGGCATGACCTTGAGTCTGCGCCCTGCGGTGGTCGAAGATGCTCCCATCGTGCCCGTCGCCTGGGTCTGTGGCTTCGCGGCGGCGCCCGAGAAGATGACCGTGACAGCTGCCAACAAGACCGATCTCCCCAAGGGTTGGCTGCCGGTCAACTGCCGATGAACGCGGCTCGCTAGCCGGTGGTGCCGTGAACATGCCCGCTGGCGCTGGAAATCATTGCCACGCCGGAGGGGTCGCTCGATGTCCTACGCTGTCACTGTAGTGATGTTCCAATTCGACCAGATGCCGACATCAGATGGAGTTGGCGAAAATCCGAAATCAGTCTTGCTGATTGCGTTCAGGCGCGGTAGAAAGCCGAGATCAGACGTGATAGATGCCCGCCATGCGATTGCTTGACCTGCTCGACAGGCACTTCAGGTCGCTAGGTATCTTGGCCGCCGTAGCAGCGCTTGCAATGTACTTGGCCGGTTGGACAACGGCCTCATACACGCTGCTCGGCCTCAATGCCGCTCTTATGATCGTTTGCGTGCTGCGAGCGTCGCGGGATACGTCGAGAGGATCGTTCCCAGATTAAGTTTGGGCATCCGGCCAGGAGCAGCCGCGCCCGGGGACACCTCAACCCGATCAATTGCGGCCGCGATCTACCCGGCGGGCAGCGAGCTATGTGGCTCCGCTGAAAGTCGCGGGGGGGGGGCGATCGCGGTGCCGAGACGAGAGCCGCTGTTTCCGGCCATCCTTTGCCTTAAGAAGATTAAGGCCTGCGGTGAGGTGGCCCGCCGACTCTATTCGCTGCATTTCGCTGGGACCGACTGCAATAGAGTGGCAGCACAGAATCTATCGTTTCGAACTTCCTTGAGAACCGATCATGACATTCACGCCCCGCAACTCGCAGTTGAGGCCAGCGAATCGCATCGTCGACCCCGAGTTGAACTTCAAGCGATTCCTTACCAAGGCGCGTATTGACAAGGCGATCAACGGGTTGCTCGGCCTCGTGGAAGGGGTATCAATCGACCTGATGGTCAACTCGAAGGAGCGGGCCTTCCTCGACATGTGGCTCCACGACTGGGGCGGCTTCTGTGAACGGCACCCCTTTTGAGAGATCATCCCGCTAGTGCGTGAGGCACTTGCTGACGGGGTACTTACTGAGGAGGAGCAGCTCGACATCAAGTGGTTATGCGAACGGCTTTCGAGCGAGGGCTACTTCAAGACTGTCACGGCAGACATGCAGCGTCTGCACGGGCTTGTCGGAGGCATTGCTTCCGATGGGAAAGTAAACGAGGTGGAACTAGTAGGGCTAAGGCAGTGGCTCGATGATCACGAGCATTTGAGGAGGACGTGGCCGTTCGACGAGATCGAGAGCCTCATCGTCTCGGTCATGAAGGACCAGCGCATTGACGCGGACGAGCACGAGCAATTGCTAGCATTCTTCCGCGAGTTCACGGCGCTCCACGACGATCGGGTCGTCGATCGGCCTGTTGTTGGCATAGGTCAGTCCCTGATGGGGCTATGCGCGACGCAGCCCGAGATTACCTTCTCCGGTAGTCGCTTTTGCATCACGGGCGTCTCGTCGCGGATGCGGCGGACCGAGTTCCACGCGCTGGTAACCCGCCTGGGTGGCGAGCCGACCGAGACGGTCACTCGTAAGCTCGACTACCTCGTCATTGGGGCTGATGGCAACCCTTGTTGGGCGTATGCCTGCTACGGACGCAAAGTCGAAGCGGCTGTGAATCTCCGCAAGGCGGGGTCGCGGCTGCTATTGGTGCATGAACATGACTTCCACGATGCTGTAGCGGACGCTCAATAAGAGGCGTTGCATCTGCAAATCGGGATCGAAACGGGCGCACCTGGATTTCGCAGCCCTCAACGGGCCTGCCGTCACATCTTCAAGAATCGGTCACAAGCCGTCATTCAGCACCGTCATTGTGCCCAGCGCAGCAGCACCAGCACCAGCACTGCGAGGAACACCGTTTCACCGACCATCAGCACGATCGGCTTGATACCGACAGTCGACAACTCGCGCAACTGGGTCTTCATGCCGATGCCGGCAATCGCGGCGACCAGGCACCAGCGCGAGACGTCGTTGCCCAGCGCGATCACCGGCTGCGGAATCCAGCCCAGGCTGTTGACCACGACGAGCACCGCGAAAGCGACCGCGAACCAAGGCAGCAGCGGCGGGCGGGCCTCGCCAGGGTTGCCCTCGAGGCCGCCGATGCCGAGGCGCGTGATCATCACCGCGACCACGATCACCGGCAGCAGCATCGCCACCCGCATCAGCTTGACCAGCGTGGCGGCATCGCCGGTTTCACGCGACAGGCTGTAGCCGGCGCCGACGACCTGCGCGACGTCGTGGATCGTGCCGCCGAGGAAGATCCCGGCCTGCGCAGGATCGAGGTCGAGCGCGCGCACGATCATCGGGTAGATGATCATGGCGATCGTCGAAAGCGTGCTGACGCCGATGACCGTGAACAGCGTCGCCCGCTCCTTCAGCGGGTGGTGGGGCAGCGCAGCGGCCAGCGCCAGCGCGGCCGACGCGCCGCAGATCGCGGTGGCGCCACCGGTCAGCAGCCCGAAGAGTCCCCTGAATCCGAACAGTCGCGCCGCGATCACCGACACGACGATCGTCACTGCCACGGTGCCGACGACGAGCAGCGGCGGGAACCAGCCCAGCGCGGTGACTTGGTCGGTCGTGATGCGCAGGCCGAGCAGCGCGACGCCGATGCGCAGCACCTCGCGCCCGGTGAATCCGATTCCGGGCGCGCAGGGTCCATCGGCCGACAGGTAGTTCATCGCCATGCCGAGCAGCAACGCGAACAGCATCACCGGCGCGCCGTAGTGCTCCGACAAGAAGGTGGCCGCCGCCGCGACGACGCTGCACGCGAACACGCCGGGGAAGAGCGACCGCGCGCGGGCCGGCAGACCGTTGATCGAAAGCGCGGTCACTACCGGCCCCGAGCATGGCCGGTTGCAGCATCGGGTGCGACGTCGGGCGTCATGCGGTAGGCAGCCGGTAGTCCTTGAACATCTCGCGCAGCTTGTTCTTCTGCATCTTGCCGGTGGCGCCGAGTGGGATCGTGGTGACAAAGACCACGTCGTCGGGCGTCCACCACTTGGCGATCTTGCCGTCGAAGAACTTCAGAAGCTCCTCGCGTGTGACCTCAGCGTCCGGCTTCTTCATCACGACCAGCAGCGGTCGCTCGTCCCACTTCGGATGCCTGGCTGCGATACAGGCCGCCATAGCGACCGCCGGATGCGCCACCGCAATGTTCTCGAGGTCGATCGAGCCGATCCATTCGCCACCGGACTTGATCAGATCCTTGCTGCGATCGGTGATCTGCATGTAGCCGTCGGTGTCGATCGTCGAGACGTCGCCGGTCGGGAACCAGCCGTTCACCAGAGGGTTGCCGCCTTCGCCCTTGAAATAGCTCGAGATGATCCACGGCCCGCGCACCAGCAGCTCGCCCGGCGCCTTGCCGTCGCGTGCGATCTCCCTGCCCTCGCCATCGACGATCTTCATGTCGACGCCGTAGACCGCGCGGCCCTGCTTGGCCTGCAGTGCCAGGCGCTCTTCGGCGCCCAGCGATTCGTGCCGGCGCTTCAGCGTGCAGACCGTGCCGAGCGGGCTCATTTCGGTCATGCCCCAGGCATGCAGCACCTGCACGTCGTAGCGCTCCTGGAAGGCGCGCGTCATCGCCGGCGGACAGGCCGACCCGCCGATCACCGTGCGGCGCATCGTCGTGAACTTCAGGCCATTGGCCTCGATGTGCGTCAGCAGCCCCTGCCAGACCGTCGGCACGCCGGCCGACATCGTGACGCCCTCGGACTCGAACAGCTCGTACAGCGACTTGCCGTCGAGCCATGGCCCCGGGTAGACGACCTTGGCGCCGACCATGCACGCTGCGTAGGGCAGGCCCCAGGCGTTGACGTGGAACATCGGCACCACGGGCAGGATCACGTCACGCGCCGAGCAGTTCAGCGAGTCCGGCAGCGCAATGGCGTAGCTGTGCAGCACCGTGGAGCGGTGGCTGTACAGCGCGCCCTTCGGGTTTCCGGTGGTGCCGGACGTGTAGCACAGCGACGATGCGGTGTTCTCGTCGAACGTCGGCCAGTCGAACTGCGCCGACTGCGCTTCGAGCATCTCTTCGTAGCACAGCAGGTTCGGGATCCTGCTCGTGGCCGGCATGTGCGCGCGGTCGGTCAGCGCGACGAAGGCCTTGACCGTCTTCACGCGTGTCGCAATCGCCTCGACCAGCGGCAGGAAGGTGAGGTCGAAGAACAGGATCTGGTCTTCGGCATGGTTGACGATCCAGACGACCTGGTCCGGATGAAGGCGCGGATTCAGCGTGTGCAGGACCGCGCCCGAGCCGGACACCGCGTAGTACAGCTCCATGTGCCGGTAACCGTTCCACGCGAGCGTGGCGATGCGGTCGCCCATGCTGATCTTCAGCGCCGCGAGCGCGTTGGCCATGCGGCGCGCGCGCTGCGCGAGGTCGCGATACGCATAGCGGTGCACGTCGCCTTCGACGCGGCAGGAAACGATCTCCTGCTCGCCGTGGTGCCGCTCGGCGTGCGTCAGCAGCGACGAGATCAGAAGCGGCTGCTGCATCATCAAACCGTTCATCAGTCCTCCAGAGGTCAATGTCATGTCGGATCGGGCGTTCAGGCCGGTGCCCTGTGCGCGGCCGGGGCATCGGGAAGTTCGGCCTCGACCGGCACTTCACGCACGCGCTGCATGTCGGCCTCGTAGCTGCGCGCAGCGAGGAGGAAGAAGAGCGCCGCCAGCAGGCCGCAGCCCGGGATCACCGTCAGCGCCGCTTTCAGCCCGAGCGTGTCGGACAGCATGCCGGTGATGAAGGGGCCGGCGGCCAGGCCGAACAGGTTCTGGAACACCGCCAGCACCGAGGCTCCGGTCGCGCGCACGCCGGGGTGTACGACGTCGATCACCACCGCCGACACGGGTCCGACGGTGCAGGTCATCAGGAATCCGCCGAGCGCGATCAGCGTGAACTGGGTCGGCGCCGCGAGCGTCGCCGAGCCGGTGGCCGCAAAAGTCGGCATCAGGACGAGCAGTGTCAGCACGCACAGCACGGCCATCGCGAACAGCTTGTTGCGGGCGCGCCGGTTGCCGGCACGGTCGACCACGTTGCCCCAGACGACGCTGCCTGCCGCGCCGGCAAGCACGACCAGCGCGGCCTTGACCCCGGCCTGGTCCGGGGCGATGCCGTGATAGCGGTTCAGGAAACTGGGCAACCACGACCACACGGCCGAGACGACGATCAGCTGTGCGGCCCCGCCCAGGCAGACCCACAACATCGTCGGCGACCGCACCAGGGCCCTGGCGATGAACCTCGCGGTGCTGCCGGTCGACTTCGTCGCCTGGTTCAGTTCGGGAGTGAGATCCACGGTGCGGTAGTCGCGCACCTTCAGGTACAGCAGTGCCAGCAGCAGGCCCGGAGCGCCGACGACGCCGAAGGCCGCCTTCCAGCCCCACTTGGCGGCGATCAATCCGCCCAGCATCACGCCGAGTACCGAGCCGACCGACGCCGCGGCAAAGAACCCTGCAAGCAGCGCCGAGCGCATGCGGGCCGGAAAGATGCTGGCGATCAGCGCGGCACCGACCGAGCCGTAACCAGCTTCACCCATGCCGACGAAAGCGCGCGCTGTCAGCAGCTGACCGTAGGACCGGGTGAACATGCACGAGACCGTCGCCAGACTCCACACGGTGGCCATGACGACGATGCTCTTGACGCGGCTGTAGCGATCCGCGATCAGCGCCACCGGCAACGCCCCCAGCGCCACGGTCACCGACACGACCGACACCAGCGCGCCGAGCTGCTTGTCCGACAGGCCCCAGTCGGCCTTCATGTACGGGAACAGCGACACGATGACCTGGCGGTCGATGTAGTCGACCAGCATCAGCGCGATCGTCATCACGAACGCGAACCAGGCCTGGCCCTTGCCGATCAGGTATTCGTCCGGCAGTCCTTTCTTCGAGTCGAGTGCGTGCGGGTTCATCGCGGGTCCGGTGCGCAGAGCGGCGGTGGACGCGGGTGCGTCAGGGCACCAGGACGGTCGCGCCGACCGTCCTGCGCGACTCGAGCGCGCGATGCGCGTCGGCGGCGTCCGCGAGTGCGAAGGTCTGCTTCGGCTCGCTGCGGATCTTGCCGGCCAGCACCAGCCCGAAGAGCTCCTCGGCCATCGCGAGCATGTGCGAGCGCGGTGTCGCGTAGTGCACCATCGCCGGCCGCGTCATCCACAGCGATCCCTTGACCGCCAGCAGCGTCGAGTCGATGACGACGGGTCCGGAACTGGTGCCGTTGCTGACGAAGGCCCCGCGCACCTGCAGGCTCTCGAGCGAGGCCATCAGCGTGTCCTTGCCGACCGAGTCATACGCGACCGGCACGCCCTTGCCGCCGGTGATCTCGCGCACCCGCTTCGCGATGTCTTCCCGCGGCGCGACGATGGTGTGCGCGCAGCCGTTCTCGCGGGCCAGCGCGGCCTTCTCGTCCGAGCTCACGACGCCGATCATCGTCACGCCGATCGCGCGCGCCCACTGGCAGGCGATCAGGCCGACGCCGCCGGCGGCCGCGTGATACAGGATCGTTTCGCCGCCCTTCAGCGGGAAGACCTGACGGAACAGGTACTGCACCGTCATGCCCTTCATGATGATCGTCGCGGCCGTGCGATCGTCGATACCCGCCGGCAGCGGGATCAGCACGTCGGCCGGCATCACGCGAACGTCGGAGTACGCGCCCTGCGGGCCGAGCAGGTAGCCGACGCGGTCGCCGACCCTGACGTCCGCCACGCCAGCGCCCACGGCTTCCACGACGCCGACGGCGTCCGAACCGAGTCCCGAACCGATCCCTTCAGGCAGAGGCAGCGGATAGCGGCCGGTGCGGAAGTAGATATCGATGAAGTTGACCGCGATGAACGAATGGCGCACGCGCGCCTGACCCGGCCCCGGCTCGCCGACGTCGACGGTCTCGAGCTTGAGGACTTCCGGACCGCCGGTCTCATGGAAACGGATTGCCTTGGCCAAAGCCTTCTCCTGCGGGATGTCGCGCTGAAACGGCCGGTCAGGCGGCCGACGCCACGACTGGCGTTTCCGCCAGTTCGCGGATGAACACCGCAGCCTGCGGCCATTCGCCGAAGCCCGACGCCGGATTCAGGTGGCCGACTTCTCCGAGGTCAACGAAGCGGCTGCCCCAGTCGCGCGCGAGCTGCTGCACGCGCTCGATACGCCCCAGCGGGTCGTTGCGGCTCGCGGCGACGATGCTCGGAAACGGCAGCGGCCGGCGCGGCACGGGTAGCCAGCCCGCCGCGGCCAGCGCGGCCATCGTCGGATAGCCTTCGGGCATCGGCGTCTCGAAGTCGGGCGGCGTGGCCAGCAATGCGCCACGGATCGCCTTGCGCGTGCGACCGGGCGATGCCGCCCAGTGCGCCAGCATGATCACACCGCCGCTGTGCGCAACGATGATCACCGGGCCGCCGATCGCCATCAGCTCCCGGTCGATGGCGTCGACGCGCGCCGCGCAATCGAGGTCCGCGCGGCCCATCGGGGGCACGACGCGCACCCGCGGCAGCCTGGCCGCGAGCCGCGTCTGCCAGTGCTCATCGACGTGGTCGCGCAGGCCCGGGACGATCAGAATGGTCGGTAACGCCACTTGTCGCCCTCACGCAGCCTGCTTCAGCACGCCGAGCTGCCGCGGCTTGCGGTTCGGCGCGAAGCCGTTGGCTGCCAGCGTCTCGTCGGCGCTGTTGTAGAACTCGCCGATCCGGTAGATCTGCCGCGCTTCCTTGCCGTTGGCCACTTCGCGGCCGAATTCACGCGAGATCCGCACCAGTTGCTCGATCTGCCTGACCGAGCCCATCTTGGCCTTGCGGTCCTGCGTCCAGATGTTGTCTTCGATGCCGCAGCGGACATGCAGGCCCATCGCGATGGCCATCATGTTGAGCGGCAGCACGTTGAGCATCGAGGTCTCGAGGGTCAGCACGGCGTTGTCGGGGCAGGCGCGGACGAAGTTCGCCAGGTTGTAGATGTTGGGCGCGTCGAACCCGCCGCCGATCGCGACCCAGGTCAGGATCAGCGGGACGTTGCAGACGCCGCGGCGCATCATGCGTTCGACGGTTTCGAGCTGCGTGATGTTGGCGAGCTGGAAGTGGGTCTGGATGCCGTTGGCCGACAGCCGCCTGATGTGTTCCTCGACCCACTCGGGGCCGGCGGGAATCGTCATCTCGCGGTAGGCGCGGTAGTTGACCGGTTCGGCCAGCGAGGTGCCGGCGATGTCGGCCTCGGTCATCTGCTCGACGACGTTCATCTGGTTGCTGTTGATCGCGATCGTCACCTGGTCCGGCCGCGGCTGCAGCTCGGCCAGCATGTGGCGCGTGTCGTCCGACAGCCACTTGGCGACTTCACCGTCGCTCTCGGGCGCGAACGAGATCGAGCCGCCGACCTGGATGATCAGATCGGGCACGCGGGTGCGGATGCCCGCGATCAGTTCGTTGAACTTGGACAGCCGCTTGCTGCCCTTGCCGTCGAGTTCGCGCACATGCAGGTGCAGCACCGTGGCGCCGGCGTTGTAGCAGTCGACCGCCTTCTGGATCTGCGCCTCCATCGTCACCGGGATGTCTTCCGGGAAATCCTCGGGCATCCACTCGGGCCCGTAGGGCGCGACGGTGATGACCAGCTTGTCCTGGTTTTCGGGGAAATTGGATCCGTCGAGGAAATTCATTCTCTGTCCTTCAGTGCGATGTTTCGATTCGTTTCGATTCGAAGTGAGTCCCGGCGCTGCGCTCAGAACGGCTTGTCGCCGATGATTCCGGCGCGTTCCATCCTGCGATGGCACGGCGGGTAGTCCATCACCGCGTAGTGCTGCGTCGAGCGGTTGTCCCACATGGCCATGCTGTTGGGCTTCCAGCGCCAGCGCACCTGGTATTCGGGGATGAAGGCCTGCGACTGCAGGTACTGCAGCAGCGGCGCGCCGACGTGCGTGAAGTCCTGGCCGACGCGCACGTTCTCGGGCGTGTGGAAGTTCGTGAAGTGGGTGGTGAAGGCGTTGACGAACAGGATCTTCTCGCCGGTTTCCGGGTGCGTGCGCACGACCGGGTGTTCGGCGTCGGGGAACTGTGCTTTCAGCGCCAGGCGCTTGTCGACCGGCATGGCCGCGCCGAAGGTGGCCTCGATCGAGTGGCGCGCGCGCAGGCCGGCGATCTGGGTCTTGATGTGCTCGGGCAGCCTCTCGTAGGCCAGCGCCATGTTGGCCCACATCGTGTCGCCGCCCACGGGCGGGCACTCCACGCAGCGCAGAACGCAGCCGAACGGCGGCATCTCGCGCCACGTGGCGTCGGTGTGCCATGCGTTCTCGTAACGGTCGTTCGGCGAGTCGGGCGACTTGTAGATGCGCACCAGGCCCGGATTTTCCGGATCGCTGCCGGCGACCGGGTGATCTTCCAGCTGGCCGAAGTGGCGCGCGAAGGCCACGTGCTCGGCGCGCGTGATGTCCTGGTCCCGGAAGAACAGCACCCGGTGCTTCAACAGCAGCGCGCGGATCTCCGCGACCAGCGTCGGGTCGCGCGAGGCGACGCCGAGGTTGACGTTGGACAGTTCGGCGCCGATTGCGCAGGTGAGTTGCTCGACCCGGATCGAAGTCTTCAGCGTTTGCGCGCCGATGACGGCAGGCGCCTTGGGTGCGGCGGTCGTGATCTCGGCAGATGTCATGTCTCGGTCTTCCTCGTGTTTCGGAGTGTTGTTCAGCGATCGGATCCGGGTCCGGGCGGTGCTGCAAGAGAGCTCCCCCGGGGCGCCTGCCGCTGCTTCCGTGGTTCGCAGATTACGCAGAGGGGGTAGGCCGCTCCCCCCCATTGCCGAGGGGGCGGCGGGCGGGGCTGCCGCCTCAGGCCGCCTGCTCGAGCAGGCCCAGCAACTGGGCGCGGCGGACGACTTGCTTGCGGGTGCCCGCCGCGAGCTTGCCGAACAGGTTTTTCAGGTGCCACTTGATCGTTTCTTCGCCGATCTGCATCGCGAGCGCGATCTCCTTGTTCGAGAGGTTGCGCGCCAGCAGTTCCAGCACTTCGCGCTCCTTGGGTGTCAGCGCCAGGCTCGGTGTCGCGCGCGGCGCAGCGGCGCGCGGCGGCTGCAGCGCAGCCGCCAGCGGACGCTCGGCGACGCCGGGTCCGGACGGCTGCCGCGACTGCTCGGCGATCACCTGCTGCACCCAGTCGCCGAGCGCCGGATGCGCGTCGGTGAACACGCGTGCCAATCCATAGGTGCCGGCCAGATCGATCGCTTCCCTGAGCAGCGGCAGCGACTTCTCGCCGCAGCGGTCGAGCGCGAACGCGCGCATCGCCATCACCTCGATGCGAACCCGCCCGAGCCGCATGGATTCGGCGATTTCTGCGGCCTGCGCGAGCGGTTCGAGTGCACGCCGCCACTCCTGCGCGGCGATCGCCGCATTGGCGTGCGCAAGCTGCTGCATCCACACGGCGCTGCGCCGCCACAGCGGCCCTTTGGGGGTGTTGTCGCCCGCCATCAGCACGTCGATGCGGTCGACGAGCGCGCGGCAGGTCTCGGGGCGGAAGCGGCGCGCGTGCAGGCGCACCTGGTCAGCAAGGCTTGCAATCGCCAGCCGCGGCAGGCGGCGGCTCAGCCCAACGGCGTGCATTGCTTCGAGCAGCTCGAGCGCGCGATGCTCGGCGCCCTCGGCAGCGGCGATCCGCGCTGCCGTGCGGTAACCCAGGAGCACTGTTTCTGTCAGACCGCTGCGTTCGAGCACGTCCAGCCGGTTCGCGAGCAGCGCGGCTGCCTCCTGTGGGCGGTCGAGTTCCCACTCGGCCGCGGCGAGCAGCGCGGCGAGCATGCAGACGAACGGATTGCGGCGGCCCAGTTCCGCTTCGGCGCCGGCGAGCGCGGGTCGCAGCAGGTTTTCGGTAAGCCGCACCTGGCCTTCCCACAGGTACGAGAACGCGATCACGAACTCGCCCCAGCGTGAAACGTAGCGGAAGCCGTCTCCGTTTTCGCTGCGCGGTGCCTGCTGCTGGTGATGACGCGCCTGCGCCGGATCGCCCGCGAACAACGCCCGGAACGCCCTGCGGTTCGCGTGCACGTACAGCAGCAGCGGGTTCGTCAGCGGCGGCGCCTCCGCCCACGGGTCGTGCAGTTCAGCAAAGCGGTCGGGATCGTCGGCAAAACCCGCGGCACCACTGAGGATCAGCGCGCATTCGCAGCGCAGCCCGGCATCGTCACCGGCATGCGCGAGGATGCGCTGCACCACCGTCTCGGCCTCCGAATGGCGCTCGCTGACGGCCAGCGCCCAGGCCGTGGCGAGCTGCAGCCGCGGCCGCCGGTCGAGTTCGTCGGCCGGCAGTCGCGCCAGCCAGTCCAGCACCGCGCCGACATGGCCGCGGGTCATCGCGTTTTCGTACAGGCAACGCTCGGCGAGGTCGTACGCCTTCTGGCGCCGACCCGACGCCAGCGCATGGCGGGCGGCCTGCTCGAGCAGGCCCTGTTCGGCCAGCCATTCGGAAGCACGCCCCTGCAGTCCGGATCGCGCGGGCGGCGGGAGCTTCGCGAAGCGTTCGAGCAGAGCGTCGCGCGCGACCATGTGCATGCGCAGCCAATCGCTGCCCTCGCTCGCGACGAGCAGCGGCGTGTCGCGCGCGAGGCGCGCCAGGCGCTCGGCCGCGTCGGGCATGCCGGTCATCACGCGGCACAGGTCCGCGTGCAGGTCATCCGCGATCGCGATGCGCGTCAGGAACTCGGTGTCGTCGCTGTCGAGTTTCGCGAGCAGCGTGCCGACGAAGTGGTCGTGCAGCTCGCCGGACCGCGCCGACATCGCGTTGATCGCCGCGCGCGGATCAGCGCTACGTGCCAGTGCCGCCAGCGCGAGTTGCAGGCCGAGCGGCCAGCCCTCCGTCAGCTCGTGCAGCCGCGCGCCGGCATCGGCATCGATGCGGTTGGCGAGGCGGCTGCGCGTCAGCGCGATCGTCTCGTCGAGCCGGAAGCGCAGCATCGTCGCGCCGACGGCGACGCAGTGGCCGTAGGAGACCAGGTCGTTCACGCCGAGGTCGCACTCCGGGCGCGCCGCGACCACGACGCGCAGGTTGGATGGCGCGTTGTGGATCAGGTAGGTCAGTGCGTCGCGCGATGCGTCGGGCAGGCGCTCGGCTTCGTCGATTATCAGCACGATGTCGAGCGCGGACTGCGCCACTTCGGCCAGCCAGACGGTGATGCCTTCCAGTCCGGGCGCGGCTGCGCCCGCGCCCTCGAGCATCGTGTGGCCGAAAGTCGGGCGGCCCGACCCGACCCGGACCGCGAGCGCAAGGCTCTGAACGAACCGCTGCGGGGCGTCTTCCTCCTGCGCCGACAGCCAGGCCACGACCGTGCCGCGTGCCAGGTGCTCACGCCGCCACTGGGCAAGCAACGCGGTCTTGCCGAACCCCGCCGGAGCCTGCACGACGATGGCCGGACGCTCGCGCAGGTCCGGGTCGTCCGTAGACAGACGCTGGCGGACGAGCAGATCGCGCGGCACCCGCGCCGGCGTCACCTTCAGCAGAAGGCCGGAGGCCGTGGTGCCAGGTCGGCGGGTTGTGGTGGTCGTCACGTTGGTTCGCCGGGGGCGGTCGCGCGTGCGGCGCATGGCCACCCGCTTCGCCGCTCGCGGCACTGTGGCGAACCATTGTAGTGAGTGAACCGCAGGAAAGTGCGGTCGTGTCGGCTGACCGTGCGGTCGCCCCCCTCGGATTAGGGGGGCGAGCCCGCTCACCGGCGTCCTAGGATTCCGTCGACTGGATCAGCACGGTCTCTCGCACCGCGGGTTGGCGTGCCTCGGGACAGGCCCTATCAGGAGTCGCCATGTATCGGCATTTGTTCGTTCCCATCGACGGCACGGATCTCTCGACGCAGATCGTCGGACAGTCGGTCGAGTTCGCGCGCACGCTCGGTGCGCGCATCACGTTCTTCCATGCGGTCCCCGATCACGCTGCATCGCTGCACGGCGAAGCACAGGTCGTCTGGACGACGTCGCCGAACGAATTCATCTACGCGTTCAAAGGGCGTGCGCGTGAACTGCTGGCGAAGGCCGAGTCGGCTGCGCGTGCACTGGGCGTTCCATGCAGCGCGGCAAGCGCGGTCAGCGACAAGCCGTACGAAGCGATCCTGCAGGCCGCACGCGAAGCCGGCTGTGACCTGATCTACATGGCATCGCATGGCCGCCGCAGCAACATCGGCATGATGCTCGGCTCGCAGACGCTAAAGGTGCTGATGCAGACCGAGATTCCGGTGCTGGTCGCCGCGACCGGCAACCCGGAAGCGCCGGCACGTGCGATCGGGATCATCCGCGACGAGCACCGCTCGCTTGCGGCCGTGCTGCACGCGTGGATGCACCTCATTGCGAAGGCGCGCAGCGACGGCACGCGGCCGGATCGCGCCCTCATGCGCGCGATCGTCCGTTACATCCAGGAGTTCCCGGTCGCGCTGCACCACCCGAAGGAAGACGACCACCTGTTCCGCAAGCTGCGCGAGCGCACGTCGTCGTTCGACGCCGAGATCGACGAACTGGAGCGCCAGCACGAACGCGACAAGCTGCTCGTGGTCGAGCTGGCCGCGCTGGTGGACAACGAGCACACCGATCTCGCCGCCATCGAGTCCGCGGTGCAGCGCTACACCAACTTCATCTGGGATCACCTGGGCCGCGAGGAAGGGGTGATCCTCCCCGCAGCGCAGAAACACCTGAAGGCCGAAGACTGGGCCGAGATCGATGCGGCGTTCGTGCTCAATCGGGATCCGCGCTTCGGCAGCGACACCGACATGCAGTATCGGCGCCTGTTTTCGCGCATCGTCAACCTCGCAGCGGAAACCACCGAGCGTACGTAGCGTCGGCGCGCTACCGTTCCATCGCGAGCGCGGACTGCTTCGGCGTCATCGGCCGCTGGATGTCGGGCCGAGGCGCCACGCGTTGCACCGGCGGTACCGCTCCGCCGCGCGGTGCGGGCGCCACCGCGCCGCTGCGCTGCGGTGGTGAGGCGGGGGGTGCAGCGCGCTGGGGAGGCGGGGTCGCGGGCTGCCGGATGGTCGGTGGCGCAGCCGGTGGCGTGCGGGCTGGTTCGGCGGGCGCGACGGGCCGCTGCAACTGCTGGTACGGCGGCACCAGTTCCTGCGGCACGCGCGGCGCCGGTGGCGGCTGCCCCGCGTTGCGCTGCGTGCGATCGCGCACGTCGTCCTGCGAACGCGGCGGCTGGCGCGGCTCGACCTTGCGGATGGGAGCCGGCTGCGACAGGCTGCGGTCGCTGCCAGGCATCGGCTGTGGCGGCGCCACGCGGAAGTCCTGCGAATTCTGCGCGTACGGACTGGGAGCACGCGACCTCCAGCCGGGGCGCTCGGCCGGCATCGGCTGCGCGATGCCGGGACGCGGCGCCCGTGCTGCGCCGTCGGGCTGTGGTACCGGCCTTCCGACGGCGCGTGGCAGCGCCGGCCCATTGTCGGCCGTTGGTACCGGTGTTCCAGCGGCGCGCGGCAGCACCCGCTCGGTGTCGGCTGTCGGTACCGGGCGGCTGCCAGCGCGCGGCGCAGGCGGAACGGCGCCGATCGGGCGGTTGCTCCTCGGGCGTTGGCCGACACGCTGTTCCGGCAGTCCGGCCTGCGCCGGCTGGCGCTGCCAGCCTCCCGGCACCGACACCGGCGGCCGTCCACGCCACTCGTCACCGCGCGGCCCGGTGCGCGCCACCACGGGACGCGGGGGCGGTGCGGCAGGGCGCAGCTCACCCACCTTCGCGCTCTGCTCCGGGATGCGCACCTTGACGATGGGATCGCGGAAGCGTCGATCCGGCACCCACGTGGAGCCCGGGCGCTGGTTCAGGTCATGCGGCACGCCGCGTGGCGGGCGCTGGATGATCGTCTGGTTGATGACGGTCACGTACGTGGGGTTCACGCGATAGACAGGGCGGTACGCGTGCCATGGTGCCAGCGGATACCAGCCGACCACCGGCCCGCCGAAGCCCACCGATACCGTCGTGCCGCCGACGAAACCCACCAGCGCCGGTGCCCACACGGGTCGCGCGACGAAGCTGCCGGGCCACCAGGACCAGCGGCTGCCCACCATCACCCAGCGGCCGTAGTGAAAGGGCGCAAAGCCCCACGGCGCGGCGTCCACCCACGTCCAGCCCCATGGCGAGACCCAGCGCCAGCGCCCGTCGCGATATGGTGCCCAGCCCACCGGCACCGCGCGCGGTACCCACACCGTGCCGAAGCTCGCATCGGCGACCCAGTCGCCGTGACGATCCAGCTCCTCGTAGCCGGTCATGTACGGCGACACGTGCTGCGTGGCGACGCTGGTGGCCTGCGCGATGCTCGCATCGCGCGCCAGCGCCCAGTCGTCCAGCGGTGCAGCTGCCGCCCGGCCGAAGCTCATCTGCGACTGCGTGAGAGCGAGCGCCTGCCCGGTCTGCACCGTGGCACTGCGCCCCGCGTGATGGACGACCGCGCGGCCGTCGAAGGCGACGACCTGCAACGGCGTGCCGTCGATGGCGTCGATGCGATAGCTTCCCGGTGCATCGAGCGCGACCTGCACGTCGGCGACCTGCAGCGTCACGCGCTCGTTCTGCTGCGCCGGCGCCAGCCGCACGTTGAGCACGCCGCGCTCCAGCGCGAAGGTCTTGGTGTCGAAATCGAGCTGGTCGAATCCGCCGGTGCTGCCGCTGCCCAGCCGGAACGCGTGCGGGCCGATGCGCATCTCGACGCGGCCTTCGTCCACCGTGATGCCGGTGCCGGCTGTCACCACGTCGTTGATCTGCGCGGCGTCCCACTGACCGCCGCCGTCCTCTTCCGCGCGCCAGATGCGCACGGCGCCTTCCAGTGCCGATACGCGGCCGGCGATCATCGGCGGCGCATCGTCACCGGCCGACTGCGCGCCGGACGGCGCCGACATCAACGTGGCGCAACCGGCGAGCAGCATCGCGAACAGCAGACCCAGCCCCCGCCGGCCCGGTGAGTGCTGTGTCGCGGACTTCAATGTGCTGCTCATCGTCATCACCTCTCGCTGCTTCCAGTCTGAGCAGTCAACGGCAGATTCGTTCATTTGTTGACCGTAGTTACAGGCTGTTACAGGACTCCCCGTCCCATGTCCGGCAGAGAGCAGACAGAGAGCAGGCAACGCGCCCGCCCGCGCCGCCGGCGAGGCGACTTGCTCCGTGCTGCGCCGCACGCGGATAATCCGCCGTTTACTCCACCGGAAACCGGCCCGCCGATGAGATTCCGCTTCCCCATCGTCATCATCGACGAGGATTTCCGCTCCGAGAACGCCAGCGGCCTGGGCATCCGCGCGCTGGTCAAGGCCTTCGAGGCCGAGGGCGTGGAGGCGCTGGGCGTCACCAGCTTCGGCGACGTCGCGAGCTTCGCGCAGCAGCAGAGCCGCGCGTCGGCCTTCATCCTGTCGGTAGACGACGAGGAGCTCGCCGAGGGCAACGGCAACGAGGAGACGGTTGCCAAGCTCGCGGCCTTCGTGCGCGAGATCCGCCGCCGCAATGCCGACATCCCGATCTTCCTGTACGGCGAGACGCGCACCACGCAGCACCTGCCCAACGAGCTGCTGCGCGAGCTGCATGGCTTCATCCACATGTTCGAGGACACGCCGGAGTTCGTGGCGCGCTACATCGTGCGCGAGGCGCGCGCCTACCTCGACACGCTGGCGCCGCCGTTCTTCCGCGCGCTGGTGCACTACGCGCAGGATGGTTCCTATTCATGGCACTGCCCGGGCCATTCCGGCGGCGTGGCATTTCTCAAGAGCCCGGTGGGACAGATGTTCCACCAGTTCTTCGGCGAGAACATGCTGCGGGCGGACGTGTGCAACTCGGTGGATGAACTGGGCCAGCTGCTGGATCACAGCGGCCCGGTGGCGGCCTCCGAACGCAACGCCGCGCGCATCTTCGGCGCCGACCACCTGTTCTTCGTCACCAACGGCACGTCGACGTCCAACAAGATCGTGTGGCACTACGTGGTGGCGCCGGGCGACGTGGTCATCGTCGACCGCAACTGCCACAAGTCGGTGCTGCACGCGATCACGATGACCGGCGCGATCCCGGTGTTCCTGACGCCGACGCGCAACCACTACGGCATCATCGGCCCGATCCCGCTCGAGGAGTTCCAGTGGGAGGCGATCGCGAAGAAGATCGAGCGCCATCCGCTCCTGCAGAAGGCGGCCGGCAACGCGCGGCGCGCGGGCGATCACCCGGCGCGCGGCCAGCCGCGCGTGCTGACGCTGACGCAGAGCACCTACGACGGCATCGTCTACAACGTCGAGACCATCAAGCAGCTGCTGGACGGCTGCGTCGACACGCTGCACTTCGACGAGGCCTGGCTGCCGCACGCGGCATTCCATGATTTCTATCGCGACATGCACGCGATCGGCGGACGCTCGATCAGACCCAGGAACCGCTCGTCGATGATCTTCTCGACGCAATCGACGCACAAGCTGCTGGCGGGGCTGTCGCAGGCGTCGCAGATCCTGATCCAGGACGCGGAGACCGAGAAGCTCGACCGCTTCATGTTCAACGAGGCGTTCCTGATGCACACGTCGACGTCGCCGCAGTACGCGATCATCGCGTCGTGCGACGTCGCGGCTGCGATGATGGAGCCGCCCGGCGGCACTGCGCTGGTCGAGGAGTCGATCAGCGAGGCACTGGATTTCCGCCGCGCGATGCGCAAGGTCGAGGCCGAGTACGGCGACAGCTGGTGGTTCCGCGTGTGGGGGCCGGACCGCCTGCCGGCCGATGGCATCGGCACGCGCGAGGACTGGATGCTGAAGCCCGGCGACTTGTGGCACGGCTTCGACCGCGTGGCGCCCGGCTTCAACATGCTGGACCCGATCAAGGCGACCGTCATCACGCCGGGGCTGAACCTCGACGGCTCCTTCGCCGATCCCGGCATCCCGGCGGCCGTTGTCACACGCTACCTCGCCGAGCACGGCATCATCGTCGAGAAGACCGGTCTCTATTCGTTCTTCATCATGTTCACCATCGGCATCACCAAGGGCCGCTGGAATACGATGGTCACCGAGCTGCAGCAGTTCAAGGACGACTACGACGAGAACCAGCCGCTGTGGCGTGTGATGCCGGAGTTCATCCGCCACTTCCCGCAGTACGAGAAGATGGGGTTGCGCGATCTGTGCGCGGCGGTGCACGCGATCTACCGCGAAAGCGACATCGCGCGGCTGACCACGGAGATGTACCTGTCGGAGATGGAGCCGGTGCTGAAGCCCGCTGACGCCTACGCGCAGATGGCGCACAGTGCGGTGGATCGTGTGCCCATCGACGAGCTGGAAGGCCGCGTCACCGCGGTGCTGCTGACGCCGTATCCGCCGGGCATCCCGCTGTTGATTCCCGGCGAGCGCGTGAACGCGACCATCGTGCGCTACCTGCGCTTTGCGCGCGAGCTCAATGCACGCTATCCGGGCTTCGGCACGGATATCCACGGCCTGGTCAAGGAGGATCGCGACGGCCGCCCGCAGTACTACCTCGATTGCGTACGTCGCTCGGTGGCACCCGACGCGGCCGCGCGCTGAAAGCCGCAGATGACTCAGACTCTCGGCGGCATCGCCGCGCTGGCCGTGACCGGCTTCATGATCGCCTTCGTGGTGCTGATGGCGTTCATGGCGCTGATACAGCCGCTGTGGTGCATCGTCGACTGTGCAATAGACGGCGAGCGCGGCACCGGCAGCAAGGTCATCTGGGTCATCCTGCTGATCGCGCTGTACGGCGTGGCGAACTGGTTCTACGGCGCCTTCGCGGCCGCGCCCGGTGCGCTGCGCCGGCTGACGCGGCTCGCGTGGGCCTTCGCGATCCTTCTCGCGCTGTTCTTCGCGTTCATGTACTGGAGTTCGGACGAATTCCGCCGCGGCATCGAGCGCGAGTACCGTGAGCGCCAGCAGATCTTCGTGCAGCACCGGGCGCCGCTGGACGGACTTGCCATCCCTGACTTGGCTCAGGTACCGAGCTTCACGCGCCGCCACGTGTCCCGGATGACGGCATGTGCGGCCTCGGCGACGCCGTTGACCAGGCCGAGCAGCGCCTGCTCATCCGCCGGCGCCTCCTTCAGATGTAGCAACAGCTGGTCGATGCTCGCGATGAAGTGCGCGTGATCGGCTTCGCCCGGATTGAGCAGCAGTTGGATGTTCCAGCGTACGTTGACGATGCGCTCGTACTTCTCCATGAGGGCGGGCTCGGCGGCCAGCAGCGCGTGCCCGCGGTCCCAGGTGCCGCCGAGGCGCCGCTTGGCCGCAGTGGCAGCGACGGCGAGCGCGACTAGTTCTGCCGTCATCGCGCGCACGGTCTCGATCCACTGGCGGCGGCTGGTCGACAGCACGTTCGAGCGGAACTGGTAGCGCGCAGCGGCCAGCGCGACCATCGGACCGCAGATGGAAGCCACCAGCGCAGTGCAGGCGGCGACGAAACTGACCCAGACGGGGCTCATCGCGGCGCGCACTCCAGTGATCGTATCGCGCCGCGCAACGGCCGCGCGCCCGGCCGGTCGCTCTGCGCTTCGCCGACCGGGTCGGGCCGGCCGATCGCTTCGAGGTACTCGAAGGGATTGTGGGCGCTGAACACGCGGATCTCCGGATGCGCGGCGGTCAGCTCGCGCAGCCGCGCCTGGTTGCGTAGCCGTTCGCCGCGCCGCGTCTGCACACAGGCCTGGAACAGGCCCACCAGCGGTGCGCACCGGCGGCGCGGACCGTGCACCTCGCGCGGATCGAAGTACGCATCGCCAGCGTGCAGCAGCCAGCCGCGCTGGTCGCGTACCGCGACGCCGCAGTGCCCCAGCGTGTGCCCGAACAGCGGGATCAGCAGGATGTCGGGCGGCAGACCGCGCAGCGAGCGGATCGCCTCGAAGCCCATCCACGGATCGCCCTCCTCCGAGTAGGTTTCGAAGGTCGGGTTGTGCGCCCACATCACCGGCAGGTAGCGATGCCTGGCCTTGAACGAACGCCGCTCGGTCGCCGCCTTCAGCTCGGTCGCATGCAGGTGCACGGTGGCGTGCGGAAAGTCGGCGAGACCTCCCACGTGATCCAGGTCCATGTGGGTCATGACGATGTGGCGCACGTCCTCGGGCCGGAAGCCCAGCGCACGAACCTGGTTGACTGCGGCGTAGCTGGGGTCGCGTCGCGGGTTCGCATAGACGTAGGTGAACATCTTCCCGAGCCGTCGCGCCGGGTCGACGAAGTCGCAGGTTCCCAGCCCGGTATCGACCAGCACCAGCCCGCTGGCGGGCGTCTCGATCAGCAGGCAGTGGCACGCCAGCTGGCGGCCATGGATGGACAGGCGCTGGATGCAAGCGCAGTTCAGGTGGTGGACGCGATACCCCGCTGACGATGCCGCCCGGTCGGACATGAGGAGCCTCCGTTAAAAAGGAATGAACATTCCTCATGCTAAAAACGCCGACCCGGACTGTCAAGGAATATTTATTCCTTTTTGCTATGCTGCCGCATGCCGAAGATCTCGGACGAGCAATGGGACCAGCGGCGCCGGCAGATCCTGGAGGCCGCCTGGCGCTGCTTCCACCGCAAGGGGGTGCAGCCGACGACGATGGAGGACATCATCGCGGAGTCGCAGATGGCTGCCAGCGCCATGTACCGCTACTTCCGCGGCAAGGACGACATCATCCTCAGCGCCATCACGGCCTCACTGGAAACGCTGGCGCAGCAACTGGCGCCGCTGCTTCAGGGCCCGGCAGCAGCGACGCCGATGGACTTCGTCGCGCGCGTGCTGGGTGCGATTGAACGCTTCAGCCAGCGCGACGGCTACAACCTGCTGCCCATCGCCATCCACGGCTGGAGCGAGGCGCAGCGCGACGAACGCGTGCGCGAACTGCTGAACGGGTTCTACGGCCGGTTCCGTGCGCAGATCGCGCAGCGCGTCGCGGAGTGGCAGCAGCAGGGCGTGGTCGGCCGCGAGGCTTCCGCGCAGGAACTCGCGCAGACGCTGCTGTCGACGATCCTCGGATTCCTCGTCCAGGCAACGATCATGCGCGACGTCTCGGTCGCCGGCCTGGCGCGCGGCGTCGGTGCGCTGTCGAGAGTACCGTACACGGCGCCAGGCGGCGAACAGCCGATGGACACGGCGCCGACGCCCGGTCGCGCGCGCCGCTCCGGATCAAGAAAGAAGGGCCCGCTAGCGGGCGCCTCCTGAAACCTGCGGCGCCGCCACCTCTTCGCGGCCGATGCTCCGGGCGACGACAGCCGCCGCGGCATCGAGCGCGAATACCGCGAGCGCCAGCAGATCTTCGTGCAGCACGGGCGCCGCTGGACGGACTTGCTATCCTTCGGTTTCGCTGAAGCAGGCCGAAGCGGGAGAGTGCGTGCCGGGATCGCCGGGCACGCCGCCGAAGGCGCAATCTCACCCGGAATCGCTCAGGTAACCGAACCGCTTCCTCGCCGGCGACTCTGGAGAGACCGCGTGCGCAGTTAAAGCCTGACTCGCGCGGCGCCGAAGGGGCAGGGCCTCGGACAGGCCCGAACTCTCAGGCAAAAGGACAGAGGGGTGCATCGTGACGCCACGACGGCGTCCGCTGCGCCCTTTTTCTTTGCCTGGAGCTCGGACTCGATGGGAAAACGCACACCGCTGTATGAAACGCACGTGGCCTCCGGCGCGAAGATGGTCGACTTCGGCGGATGGGACATGCCGCTCGCCTACGGCTCGCAGATCGAGGAGCACCACGCGGTGCGCCGCAGTGCGGGCATGTTCGACGTGTCGCACATGTGCCCGGTCGACGTCACCGGTCCGGGTGCTCGTGCCTTCCTCGGAAGGCTGGTCGCCAACGACGTCGACAAGCTGACGCAGCCCGGCAAGGCGCTGTACTCGTGCATGCTGAACGAGGACGGCGGCGTCATCGACGATCTGATCATCTACTTCCTGCGCGACGAGCGCTTCCGCGTCGTCGTCAACGCGTCGACGGCGGACAAGGACCTGGAGTGGATGGGCCACGTGCGCGGCGAAGGCGGCTTCGACGTGCGCATCACGCCACGGCGCGACCTCGCGATGATCGCGGTGCAGGGCCCGAACGCGCGTGCGAAGTTCTGGCAGGTGCGACCCGCCACCGAAGGCGACACGGCCGTATTGGGGCCTTTCTTCGCCGCACAGGTCGGGGATCTGTTCGTCGCGCGCACCGGCTACACAGGCGAGGACGGCTTCGAGGTGATGCTGCCGAGCGACCAGGCGCCGCAACTGTGGGCTGACCTGAAGGCGGCCGGCGTCGCCGAGGCCGGCCTGGGCGCGCGCGACACGCTGCGGCTGGAAGCCGGCATGAACCTGTACGGCAACGACATGGATGATGCGGTGTCGCCGCTGGACGCTGGCCTCGCATGGACCGTGGATCTGAAAACGCCACGCGACTTCGTCGGTCGCGCCGCGCTGGAGCGGCAGTCGGCCGACAGCGGTGCGCGCCGTGCGCTGGTAGGGCTGAAGCTGTTGGGCAGGGGCGTGCTGCGGTCGCACCAGAAGGTCGTCACCCCCGTTGGCGACGGCGAGATCACCAGCGGCACCTTTTCACCGACGCTGGGCTTCTCCATCGCGATGGCCCGCGTGCCGCGCGGCCTGAAGCCCGGCGACGAAGTTCAGGTCGGGATACGCGGCAGCCTGCTGCCCGCACAGGTCGTGAAGATGCCGTTCGTACGCAACGGCAAGTCCCTCATCCAGTAAACCAGGAGCGCATCATGAATTTTCCATCGGACCTGAAGTACACGGCATCGCACGAGTGGGTGAAGAAGGGCGATGACGGCCTGCTGTGGATCGGCATCTCCGACGCAGCGCAGGACATGCTGGGCGATCTGGTGTTCGTCGGCGACTTCAAGGTGGGCGCGCAACTGAAGGCCGGCGACACGGCGGGCGTCGTCGAGTCGGTGAAGGCCGCGTCCGACGTCTACGCGCCGGTGGACGGCGAACTGGTCGCCTTCAACGACGCGCTGGGGTCCGAGCCGCAGCAGCTGAACTCGGCGCCCTACGACGCGTGGATCTTCAAGCTGAAGAGCGACGCCGCCCTCGACGGCCTGCTGGACGCAGCCGCCTACGAGGCCAGCGTCGCCGCCGCGAAGTAAACACCAGACAGCCCGGAACCGTGATGAACCTGCACGAACTCGAAGACCACGACGAATTTCACGCGCGCCACATCGGCCCCAGCGACGAGGAGGTCACGCAGATGCTTGCGGCGGTGGGCATGCCGTCGCTGGAGGCGCTGGTCGACGCCATCGTGCCGGCCGCCATCAAGCTGAAGGCGCCGCTGGCGCTGCCCGCGGCCGTGACCGAGGCAGAAGCGCTGGCGAAAATCCGCGCGATCGCCGCCGGCAACCGCGTGCTGAAAAGCTTCATCGGGCAGGGCTACTACGGCACGCGCACACCCAACGTCATTCTGCGCAACATCCTCGAGAACCCGGCCTGGTACACGGCGTACACGCCCTATCAGGCCGAGATCTCGCAGGGCCGCATGGAAGCGCTGATCAACTTCCAGACGATGGTCGCCGATCTCACGGGCATGGAGATCGCCAACGCATCGCTGCTCGACGAAGGCACGGCCGCGGCCGAGGCGATGACGCTGGCGCGGCGCAGCGCGAAGAACGCCAGCAACGTGTTCATCGTCGCTGGCGACTGCCATCCGCAGACCATCGCCGTGGTGCGCACGCGCGCCGAGCCGCTGGGCATCGAAGTGCGGGTCGGCTTCGTGCCGGCGCTGATCGCCGGCGGCGACTACTTCGGCGTGCTGGCGCAATACCCTGCCACCGACGGCCGCATCCATGACATGCGCGAGGTCGCACAGCAGGCGCACGCCGCCGGCGCGCTGGTGTGCGTGGCGGCCGACCTGCTGGCGCTGACGCTGCTCGAGGCGCCGGGAATCTGGGGCGCCGACATCGTCGTCGGCAACTCGCAGCGCTTCGGCGTGCCTTTCGGCTTCGGCGGTCCGCATGCCGCCTTCCTCGCCTGCAAGGACGCGTTCAAACGCTCGATGCCCGGCCGGCTGGTCGGCGTGTCGGTGGATTCGCAGGGCAACAGCGCCTATCGCCTGACGCTGCAGACGCGCGAGCAGCACATCCGCCGCGAGAAAGCGACGTCGAACATCTGCACGGCGCAGGTGCTGCTGGCGGTGATGGCCAGCATGTACGCGGTCTATCACGGCCCCGTCGGACTGACGCGCATCGCGCAGCGCGTCCACCGGCTGACGGCGATCCTGGCGGCCGGCCTGCGCACCGCCGGCCTGCAGGTCAACGGCACGTTCTTCGACACGCTGGCAGTGCAGGGCGTGGACGCCGCGAAGGTCCACGCAGCGGCGCGCGCCGCCGGCTGCAATCTGCGCGAGTACAGCGCCGCCGAAGTGGGCGACGCGGCCGCGCAGACGGTGGGCATCTCGCTGGACGAGACGACGACACGCGCCGACATCGAGGCGCTGTGGCGCATCTTCGGTGTCACGGCGGACGTCGATGCGCTGGATCGCGAGATCGGCGCCGCCGCGGAAGGCGCGATTCCCGCTGGGTTGCGCCGCACGACGCCGTTCCTCACGCATCCGGTGTTCAACGCGCACCATTCCGAGCACGAGATGCTGCGCTACCTGCGCTCGCTGGCCGACAAGGACCTGGCGCTGGACCGCACGATGATTCCGCTGGGCTCGTGCACGATGAAGCTCAACGCCACGGCCGAGATGATCCCGGTCACGTGGCCGGAGTTCGCGAACGTCCATCCGCTGGCGCCGGCTGATCAGACCGGCGGCTATCGCCAGCTCATCGCCGAACTCGAGGCGATGCTGGTCGAGTGCACCGGCTACGACGCGGTCAGCCTGCAGCCGAACTCGGGCGCGCAGGGCGAGTACGCGGGCCTGCTGGCGATACGCGCGTACCACCAGTCACGCGGCGAGGGCCATCGGCGCGTGTGCCTGATTCCCGATAGCGCGCACGGCACCAATCCGGCGTCCGCGCAGCTGGTCGGCATGGACGTGGTGGTCGTGAAGACCGACCGCAACGGCAACGTCGACGTGGCCGACCTGGAGGCCAAGGCGCGGCAGCACGGCGCGAAGCTCGCGGCGCTGATGATCACTTATCCGTCCACGCACGGTGTGTTCGAGGAAGGCATCGTCGACATCTGCCGCATCATTCATGAGCACGGCGGGCAGGTGTACACGGACGGCGCGAACCTCAACGCGCTGGTAGGACTCGCGAAGCCCGGCCAGTACGGGTCGGACGTGTCGCACCTGAACCTGCACAAGACCTTCTGCATCCCGCACGGCGGCGGCGGCCCCGGCGTGGGGCCTGTGGCGGTGAAGGCGCACCTCGCGCCGTTCCTGCCGGGCACGCTGGGCGGCAAAGGCCCCGTAGGCATGGTCAGCGCGGCGAACTTCGGCAGCGCGAGCATCCTGCCGATCTCGTGGATGTACATCACGATGATGGGTGCGGCCGGCCTGCGCAAGGCAACGCAGGTCGCGCTGCTCAGCGCCAACTACATCGCGAAGCGGCTGGCGCCGCACTACCCGACGCTGTATGCGGGCCGCAACGGCTACGTCGCGCACGAGTGCATCCTCGATCTGCGGCCGCTGAAGGAAACCAGCGGGATTTCAGCCGAGGACGTCGCCAAGCGGCTGATGGACTACGGCTTCCACGCGCCCACGCTGAGCTTCCCGGTGGCCGGCACCTTGATGGTGGAACCCACCGAGAGCGAGCCCAAGGTCGAGCTCGACCGCTTCATCGACGCGATGATCGCGATCCGCGAGGAGATACTGGCGGTGGAAACCGTTGCCGTCGATCGTGAAGACAACGCGCTGAAGAACGCGCCGCATACCGCAGCGATGGTGATGAGCGAGAACTGGGTGCACGACTACACCCGCGAACAGGCGGCGTTTCCCTTGGCGTCGCTGAAACGGCAGAAGTACTGGCCACCGGTGGGCCGCGTGGACAACGCGTATGGTGACCGCAACATCATGTGCTCGTGCATTCCGATCGCCGAGTACGACGCCGAAGCGGCGTCTGCCGCCCCGGCTCGCGCGCTCAGCGACTGACGGCACCTGTCGGCCGGACCTCGCGAATCCGCTGTTCGAGCACCGCGCGCGTGTGAGAGTCGGCAGGGAACCACAGCTCCGCCCGCAGCGATGACACGGTGACGTTTTGCGGCAGCCCGACGAGTGATCGGACCGTGAAGAACGAAAGGTCGCCGTGTTCCGTTTCGAAGGACTGATGCAGGTGCGTGTCGCTTGCCGGAGGCTGGGCGAGATCGTGCCGCCAGTCGAAGCGGCTGGACAATGCACCGGCGAAGGCGCTTGCCTTGAGTCTCAGCGAGGGCCGCACCAAAGCTTCGGACTGTAATTGGCCGAGCAGCGCCCGGCCCGTCGCGAGCGGCTCACGCATTCGCGACAGCAGGCCGTCGGCGTGAACCAGCGCGGAGATCATGTCCAAGCCGCCTGACGGGCTGCGGGGTAGACGCATGAAGTCCGGCATCACAACCGAGGCAAGCCAAGAAGCCGCCGAATTGGCCGCGCGCACGATCCAGTCGGCATCGAAGACGATCCCGGGAAACGGATCGTGGTGCGCGATCAGCTTCGACAACGCTTTGTGCGGGGCCCGCTCCGAGTCGTCCGGCCCAGCGGCAATCCGACCGCTCGGCGCGTACCCGGCATCGATCAATGCCGCGTTGCGCACCGAGTCAGTGGCCCCAACCTCCAGCAACCAGGCAATCAGCAGTTGTCGACTCGGAACAGAGCGTCCCCCTTCCACAAAACTGATGTGGCGCTGGGAAACTCCAAGGGTCAGCGCAAGATCCAGTTGGCTTATGCGCTTGCGGGCGCGCGCCTGCCTCAACAGGTCCGGAAGGCTCGATGCGCGCAGGCGCGGCGCATAGAAGGCATGATCTGCCGGCATGTCAAGCGATACTATCGAGGTTCGATCGGATCGATCATGGCGGGTTGCTCCGACTACGCTAGGCGTTGTTCCCGGAGCCAACAAGCGAAAGTTTGGCAACCACATATGTTTAGATCGCATACCTCGCACACCTAAATGGGCTCGACTTCAGACCTGCCACCGTTGTATGCGCTGCAGGCTTTCCTGGCAGCCGCGAGCGCCGGCAGCTTCTCGCGCGCTGCGGAAGCGATGCATCTCACGCAAGGCGCCATCAGCCGCCAGATCCAGCTGCTCGAAGATTTCTACGGCTGCCCGCTTTTCGTCCGGAAAGCGCGTGGAATTGCACTGACGTCGGAAGGTGCCGAACTGCTGCCCGTGGTCGAGGAAGCGCTCCGTGCGCTGAGGAACATGACGACGCGCGTCAGGCAGTCGACCACGATCCTGACGCTGCGCCTGCCGCCGACCTTTGCCATGCGGTGGTTTGCGCCACGCATGCCTGCGATCAGGGAGGCGTTGCCCGGCATCGAACTGCGGATCGCCACGCAATGGGAGCGCGTGCCGGAGTTCGGTCAGTCGGATGCGGACGCAATCGTTGCGTACGGAACGGGCGACTGGCCCGACATCGTCAAGGTTCCGCTGATGCGCGAGACGCTGACGCCGATGTGTGCTCCATCGATGCGGTCCACGCTCAAACGCGTCGCTGATCTAGAGAAAGCTACGCTCCTGCACGGAAGTGCGCAGTTGGGTAACTGGGCGACGTGGTTCGGGAAGGCCGATCGGGCCCTCGCGGCACGAGCACGGAATCAGGTATTGGGCACGCTCGACCTGTGCCTGTCTGCAGCAATGCGCGGCCAGGGCGTCGCTATCGCGGACCCCGCAATGCTCAGCGAACTGCTGCAGGACGGCGTGCTGGTCACGCCATTCGCGCGACGCGTCGACAGCGGCATGAGCTACTTCCTGACGTATCCCGAGCAGCGATCGCAGCAACGCAAGATCGCTGCGCTACAGACATGGCTGCTCGGTCAGTTTGAAGTGCCGTCTGCCGGCACAAAGCGCCGCCGACGCTAGGCACAGGGTCCGGCTGGCCGAGCCGGCGTCTGCGACGGCGCATCTATTACCTCCAACGTAATCGACGGCGGTGGATCCGAAGGCCAGCATGCATGCCTATCGTTTCCCCAAACCACCGCTCCAAGGAGGTATCGCTGTGAAAAATGGGTCAAACTCGTCCGACTCCGATCGGGAACTTGTCGTAACACGGACCATCGAGGCGCCACCTGACAAGGTGTTCCGCGCCTGGACAGACCCCGCCCTTGTGAAGCAATGGTTCGCACCCGCTCCCTACACGGTGACCGAGTTCGAAAACGACCTTCGTCCCGGAGGTTCGAACTACATCGTCATGCGCGGTCCGGATGGCAAGGAGTTTCCGAACGAAGGTGTTTATCTTGAAGTGGAGAAAGACAGGCGCCTCGTGCTTACGGACGCCTACACGAAGGCCTGGGAGCCGTCGGCAAAGCCGTTCATGACAGTAGTTCTCACGTTCGAGAACCAGAACGGCCACACGCGATACACCGCTCGGGTGCTTCACTGGACGACGGCGGACCGGGAAGCGCACGAGGAGATGGGATTCCGCCAAGGCTGGGAACGGTGTACTGATCAGCTTGCCGAGCTGAGCGCCAGGCTCTGACGCGGGCATACGCACACCCGGCCATGGACCAGCGCCCGCCATGGGTCGCCCACTGCTGGTCTCGATCCTCGGACGCGTCATGCGTCTCGTGATTCGGGGCGAGTCGCAACTGGCTGTCGCGATTCGGAACTGGCGTCACCGCAGACAATCGCGCGCAACGCTCGCTGACATGGACGACCGCATGCTGCGCGACATCGGAGTTACGCGAGAGCAGGTACAGAAGGAGGCGCGCAAGCCGTTCTGGCGCTCCTAGCAATCAACTGCTGTGCAACGGAGGCGAAGTGATCACCGTGATGGGGGCAACCGGTCATACCGGGAGAAAGATCGCAGAACGACTGCTGGCAGCGGGAGCAAGCGTTCGAGTACTTGGTCGATCAGCGGAGAAACTGAGGAGATTCGCAGAGTGCGGGGTTGAGTCCCTGAGCGGCGATGCTGCCGATCGGGCATTCCTGACGGAGGCCTTCCGTGGCTCCGATGCCGTGTACACGCTGCTGCCGACAGACCGGGCGGCGCCCGACTACCGGGCAGAGCAGGATCGGCAGGGCGAGGCAATCGCCATGGCTGTCCGCGAAAGCGGCGTCTCCCATGTCGTCGCCCTGAGCAGTCTCGGCGCCGACGTCGGCTCGAACATGGGCATCATCGACGGCCTGCACGCGCAGGAACTGCGCCTCCGGACGCTGGCTCATGCCAGCGTGCTGCTGCTGCGACCCGTCTCCTTCTTCGAGAATTTCCTCGAAGCACTTCCTCTCCTCAGGAGCGAAGGAATCATCTGCGACAGTGTCGGACCGGACGTCGCGGTGCAGTTCGTCGCGACCGAAGACATTGCCGACGTCGCCGCGGCGGCCCTGCTCCATCGCGGCTGGCAGGGAACGACGGTCCGCGAACTCCTCGGTCCGCGTGATCTCACATACGCTGAGGCCACGCGGATCATCGGTGCGTCGCTCGGCTTGGCCGGTGTCCGCTACGTCCAACTGCCGTACTCGGAGATGGCCGCGGCTCTGGTGCGGGTGGGGATGTCCGAAAGCTTCGCCAGCCAGTATGTCCAGATGACACGCGCCTTCAACGAAGGCCGCGTCGTTTCGCCCGGAGGGCGGCGCGCCGAGAACACGACACCGACCCGCCTGGAGGACTTTGTGGCTACGCTTGCACGCGCGTATCGCTCGCTCGAGTTCGCCTAGGCGCAACCGTCTCCGGTTCGCTCAGCCGCGAAAATGGCAGGCCACCCAGTGGCCCGCGCTGCTGATCTTCAACTCGGGCTGGTCGCGTGCGCATTCGGGCTGCGCGATCGGGCAGCGCGTATGGAAGTGGCAGCCCGATGGCGGCCGGATCGGGCTCGGCACTTCGCCCTGCAGCATGATGCGCCTGCGCCGCACCGTCGGATCGGGGATTGGCACTGCGGACAGCAGCGCTTCGGTGTAGGGGTGCAGCGGGCGGGTGTACAGCTCACGGGCCGGCGCGATCTCCACGATGCGGCCGAGATACATCACCGCAACGCGGTCGCTGATGTGTTCGACCACCGACAGGTCGTGCGCGATGAACATGTAGGTCAGGCCGAACTTCTGCTGCAGGTCCTCGAGGAGGTTGATGACCTGTGCCTGTATCGACACGTCGAGTGCCGAGACGGCCTCGTCGCAGACGATCAGCCGCGGATCGACCGCGAGGGCGCGCGCGATGCCGATGCGCTGACGCTGGCCGCCGGAGAATTCATGCGGATAGCGCCGCATGTGGTCGGCGCTCAGTCCCACCGTTTCCAGAAGCTCGACGATGCGATCTTCGTACTCGCGGCGTGTGCGGGTAAGCCGGTGGATCGTCAGCGCTTCGCCGATGATCGCGCTGACCGTCATCCGCGGATTCAGCGACGCATACGGATCCTGGAAGATGATCTGCATGTCGCGCGCCATCGCGCGCAGCGCGGCGCCCTCGAGCGCTGTGACGTTCCGGCCGTCGAACCACACTTCGCCGGACGTCGGATCGATCAGGCGCAGGACGCAGCGCCCGGTCGTGCTCTTGCCGCAGCCGGACTCGCCGACGACGCCCAGCGTCTCGCCAGCATCGAGATCGAAGCTGACGCCATCCACTGCGTGCACGATGTCGAGGGTGCGTCGGAAGATTCCGCCCCTGATCGGGAAGTGCTTCACGAGGTTGCTGACTCTCAGCAATGGCGCGGTGCTCACGGCAGCGCCTCCGCCCGAATGCAGGCCACCTTGTGCCCGGGGGTGATCTCGCGCAGCGGCGGCGTCGCGGCGACGCAGGCGGCGACTGCGAAGCGGCAGCGCGGCGCAAACCGGCAGCCGGGCGGCGGGGCGATCAGCTTCGGCACCGTGCCCGGTATCGCCTCGAGCCGCACCTTGTGCAGGGCCGCGGTGTCGACACGCGGGATCGAACGGATCAGGCCCTGCGTGTACGGATGGCGCGGTCGGGCGAAAAGCTGCTCGACCGGCGCTTCCTCGATCACCTCGCCGGCGTACATCACGACGACGCGCTGGGCCACCGCGGCCACCACGCCCATCGCGTGGGTGATCAGCAGCACGGCCATCCCCAGCCGCTCCTTCAGTTCGGCCAGCAGATCCAGGATCTGCGCCTGGATCGTGACGTCCAGCGCCGTCGTGGGCTCGTCGGCGATCAGCAGCTGCGGATTGCAGGCCAGCGCGATGGCGATCATCACACGCTGGCGCATGCCGCCCGAAAACTGGTGCGGATAGTCGCGCACGCGCCGCTCGGCCACGGGAATGTGCACCAGCCTGAGCATCTCGACAGCACGGTCCATCGCGGCCTTGCTCGACAGGCCTTCGTGCAGGCGCAGGCTCTCGGCGATCTGCTCGCCGACCGTGTACACCGGGTTCAGCGAGGTCATCGGCTCCTGGAAGACGATGGCAATCTCCTTGGCACGCAGCTTGCGCATCTCCTCGGCGCCGGCCGTGACCAGATCGCGCCCTTTCCACAGCACCTGGCCGCCAACGATCTTCCCCGGCGGCATCGCGATGAGCTTCAGCACCGTCAGCGCGGTGACGCTCTTGCCGCAGCCCGATTCGCCAACCACGCACACCGTCTCGCCGGCATCCACCGCGAGATCCACGCCGTCGACGGCGTGCAGCCAGCCGTCGTCGGTCTTGAAGTGCGTTCTCAGACCGCGGATCTCCAGCAGCATCACATCACCTTGCGCGGATCCAGCGCGTCGCGCAGGCCGTCGCCGACGAAATTGATGGTCAGCACCGTGAGGAAGATCGCCAGGCCCGGGAACAGCGCCCAGTGCGGCGCGATGTCTAGGTAGTCCTTCGCGTCGAACAGAATGCGGCCCCAGGTGGGAATGTCGGGCGGAAAGCCCAGGCCGAGGAACGATAGCGTTGATTCGGCGATGATTGCCGCGGCCACGTCGATGGTGCCGGCGACAATCACCGGGCCCAGCGAATTGGGCAGGATGTGCCGCATCACCTGGCGCGGCACTGTCGCACCCAGCGCGCGCGCGGCCTCGACGAACTCCTTCTCGCGCAGCGAGAAGAACTGCGCGCGCACCAGCCGCGCCACCGGCATCCAGCGGAAGCCGCCGATGACCGCGACGATCAGGACGAAGGTGCCCAGTTCCACGCCGAACATGCCCTTCAGGCTGTCGCGGAACAGGTAGATGAGGATCAGCAGCAGCGGCAGCTGCGGCAGCGACAGGAACAGGTCCGTCAGCCACATCAGCGCCGTGTCCACCGCGCCGCGCGAGATGCCCGCGATCGCGCCGATCAGCACGCCGACGACGATGGCCATCAGCATCGCCGCCAGCCCGACGGCGAGCGAGATGCGGCCGCCGTACAGCACACGCGCCAGGATGTCGCGGCCCAGGTCGTCGGTGCCCAGCGGATGCGCCAGCGACGGGCCGGCCAGCCGCGCCGTGAAGTCGATCTCCTCGATCGAATGGCGCCAGACGAGCGGTCCGAACACGACGGCCGCGACCATCAGGCCGAGCAGCACCAGCGAAAACAACGCCATCTTGTGACGGCGGAAGCGGCGCCACGCCTCGGCCCACGGCGAGCCGCCGGCTGCGCGCCGCGGCGCCGGCTGGCCGGAGCCTCCGGGCTGCGCGCTGCCGCTGCGCTCAGCGGTAGGTGATGCGGGGATCGAGCCAGCCATAGAGCAGGTCGGCGATGAGGTTGAAGACGATGACCAGGCAGGAGAACACGAAGGTCACCGCCATGACCACCGGCGTGTCGTTGCGCAGGATCGCGTCGATCAGCAGCGAGCCGATGCCGGGAATGCGGAAGATCTGCTCGGTGACGATGGCTCCGCCGAACACGGCGGGCAGCTGCAGCGCGACCAGCGTGACCACGGGGATCAGCGCATTGCGCACCACGTGCTTCAGCAGGATCACGCGCTCGGCCAGTCCCTTGCTGCGCGCCGTGGTCACGTAGTCGAGGCGGATCACGTCCAGCATGGCCGAGCGCACGTAGCGCATCCAGCTGGCCCCCTGGAACAGTCCCAGCACGGCCACCGGCATGATCGCCTGCCGGATGTGCTCCCACCACCACTGCCAGCCGGTGGCGCTGATGTCGGCACGGTAGACGAAGGGCAGCCAGTCGAGCGTGATGGAGAACAGCAGGATCAGCAGCAGGCCGGTGAAGAAGGTGGGCAGCGAGAAACCCACGAAAGCCAGCGTGCTGGCAATGCGGTCGAACCAGGAATAGGGCCGCGCCGCGGACAGGATGCCGACCGGCAGTGCGATCGCCAGCGCCAGCACCTGTGAGGCGCCGATGATGGCCAGCGTGACCGGCACGCGCTGCAGTATCAGCGTGTCCACATCGACGCGGCTGATGAACGAATAGCCCCAGTTGCCCTGCAGCATCGCCGCCAGCCAGCGGAAGTAGCGCTGCCAGACCGGATCGTCCAGGCCGAAGCTCTTGCGCAACTGGTCGCGCACCTCGGCGGGCACGTTCGGGTTGAGCGCCAGCTCCTCGAACGGGTCGCCCGGCGCGAGCGCCAGCACGGTGAACAGCACCACGCTGATGCCCAGCAAGCTGGGCACCGCGATCAGCAGGCGCCGCAGGACGTACGAGCCCACGGCTCGGCAGGGCCGGTCAGCGGTTTCTCAGGCCTTCGAGTCGCCGTCCCTGTACCAGTTCTGCAGACCGGAGAAGTCGAGGTCCCAGCCGGTCAGCGCGGTCACCAGCTTGGTCGACGCACCACTGACGCGGTGCCGGCTGATCAGCGGAATGATGTGACCGCCGGCGACGGCCAGGTCGTTCATCCGGATGAACAACGCCGCACGCTTGACCGGATCCATCTCGGATTCGGCCGCAAGATGCGCCTTGTCGTACTCATCGCTGCGCCAGCGCGAGATGTTTCGCCCCTGCCATTTGTTGGCCCTGGACGAGATCTCGCGCGTCAGGTACTGGTCCATGAAGCGCTCGGCATCGGGCTGCGTCATCGTCGTCGTGTACATCTGGATGTCGGCCCAGAACTTCCCGTAGGTATCGGGATTGGCGACGTCCGACGAAAAGAACACCGACGCAGTGACCGATTTCAGCTCGAGATCGATGCCCGCCTTCTGGCACGCCTGCTTGAAGACCGCCTGTGCCTTCTGACGCGCCGCGTTGATCGACGTCTGATAGACGAACTTCATCTTCTTGCCGTCCTTCTCGCGGATACCATCGGAGCCGCGCTTCCATCCGGCCGCGTCGAGGATCTGGTTGGCCTTGTCGACATTGAACTCGAACTTCGTGTTCGGCGAACGGAACTTGGCAGGCGCATTGAGGAAGTTGCTGGTCGCCGAGCCGGTGCGTCCGTAGATGAAATCTTCGATGCCCTTGCGGTCGGCCAGCACCGCCATCGCCTGGCGCACGGCAGCATCGCTGAACGCAAAGTGCTTCGACTTGATGCTGGCGCGCTCGCCGTCGACCTCGTTCCATGGATCGGTGGCGTTCAACTGAAGGAACTCGATGTTGCCGCTCGGGACCATGTTGGCGCGCCCCTTGCCGCTGGCTTCCATGCGCTTGAGCACTTCGTCCTCGACCTGCAGGTTCCACGCATAGTCGTACTCGCCGGTCTGCAGCACGGCACGCGCCGCGGAAACGGCGTCGCCGCCACCCTTCATCTCGATCGCGTCGAAGTAGGGGCGGTTCGGCATGTGATAGTCCGTGTTGATCGTGCCCCGCACCATGTCGCCCGGCTTGAAGTCGACGAACTTGTAGGGGCCGGTGCCGACCGGCTTCAGGTTGCCCGGTGCCTCGCGTGACTTGGCGCCGATGTACGGCCCGAACACGTGCTTCGGAATCACCATGCCCTCGGCCGCGCAGAAAGCGGTCGCCCAGAACGGCGTGGCCTTGCTGAAGGACACGAGGATAGTGTGCGAATCGACCTTGACGACCGTCACGTCCTTGTAGATGCCGGAGGTGACCGCCGCCGTGGCCGGTTCGCGTGCGAACTCCCACGTGAAGACGCAGTCGTCGGCCGTGAACGGCGTGCCGTCGTGCCACTTGACGCCCTGCTTGAGCCGCCAGCGGACGACCTTGCCGCCTTCCAGCACGCCGCCGTTCTGCGGCGTCGGGATCTCGGCCGCGAGGATCGGAACCAGGTTACCGTCCCGGTCCCAGGAAGCCAGCGGCTCGTAGAAAATGCGCGAGCCTTCCTGGTCCTTGGTGCCATTGGCAAAGTGCGGCTGCAGCAACGTCGTGCCCTGCCACCACAGCGCTCTGAGCGTGCCGCCGCCGCCGCGCTTCGTCGGCTTGTACGCCGGCGGTGTCTGCGACTGGGCCACGCCGGCGTGCATCAGCAGCATCGAGGCTGTCGGCGCCGTCAGGCCGAGGGCGACCATCTGCTGAATGAAGCTGCGACGCGGCAACCGGCCCTCGCGCACCTGTTCGATCAGGTGGCGCAACTCTTTCTCGTGCATGGCCTTCCCTCCGATCAGGTCATCGACAGGTCATTGTGCATCAGCCGTACTCCGCCGGCTATGGGGATTGCCTTGCGCCAGGCCGGCGGGCGACCGCGGCATACTGCGGCAGGTGACGCACCGCGGTGGGGCCTCCGGGCGATGCCGCGGTGCACGAATCCCTGAAACAGGGAAACCATGGCGGTCAGCGTATTCGACCTGTTCAAGATCGGCATCGGGCCGTCGAGCTCGCATACGGTGGGGCCGATGCGTGCCGCGCGGCTGTTCGCATTGCGGCTGGAACACGAGGGGCTGCTGGATCGGGTTGCTGGCCTGCGCGTTGAGCTGCACGGTTCGCTGGGCGCGACCGGCAAGGGGCACGGCAGCGACAAGGCGGTGCTGCTGGGGCTGGAAGGTGACGAGCCGGCCACCGTCGACGTCGAGGCGGTGGACGCGCGGCTCGCGGCGATGCGCAGCGCGCAGCGCATCGCGCTGCTGGGGCGGCATCCGCTGCGCTTCGTCGAGAAGGAAGACCTGCTCTTCTACACGCGCGCGCTGCCGTTCCACGCGAACGGGCTGCGTTTCACCGCGCGCGGAGCCGACGGCGCGGAACTCGCGTCGCGCACCTACTACTCGGTGGGCGGCGGTTTCGTCGTCAGCGAGGAGGTGGCCGAGGACGGCAGCGCACAGAAGCGCATCGCGCCCGACACGACGATCCTGCCGCTGCCGTTCCATTCGGGCGAGCAACTGCTCGCGCAGTGCCGCGCGCAGCGGCTTTCCATCGCCGGCGTCATGCGCGCCAACGAGCGCCACTGGCGCAGCGACGCGGATATCGATGCCGGGCTGCTGGACATCTGGCGGGTGATGCAGGCCTGCGTCGTGCGCGGGATCGCGAGTGAAGGCACGCTGCCCGGCGGGCTGAAGGTGCGGCGCCGCGCGGCCGAGTGGCACCGCAAGCTGCAGGCCACACCGCCGGCCGATCCGCTGGCGGTGCTCGACTGGGTGAACCTCTACGCGCTGGCCGTCAATGAAGAGAACGCTGCGGGCGGCCGCGTCGTCACCGCGCCCACCAACGGCGCCGCGGGCATCGTGCCGGCGGTGCTGCACTACTACCAGCGCTACATCGCGGGCGCGAACGAAGCGGGCATCGTCGACTTCCTGCTGACCGCCGGCGCCATCGGCATCCTCTACAAAGAGAACGCGTCGATCTCAGGCGCGGAAGTCGGCTGCCAAGGGGAGGTGGGCGTGGCCTGCTCGATGGCCGCCGGTGCGCTGGCCGCCGTGCTGGGTGGCACGCCCGAGCAGGTGGAAAACGCCGCCGAGATCGGCATGGAGCACCATCTGGGACTGACCTGCGATCCGGTGGGCGGACTGGTGCAGATCCCGTGCATCGAGCGCAACGCCATTGCATCGGTGAAAGCCATCAACGCGGCGCGCATGGCGCTGGCCGGCGACGGCACGCACCACGTATCGCTGGACCAGGTGATCAAGACGATGCGCGAAACCGGTGCCGACATGAAGACCAAGTACAAGGAAACCGCACGTGGCGGCCTTGCGCTGAACGTCATCGAATGCTGATGCCGGCTGCGTGGACGACGGCTCTGGGCGCAGCGACGACCGCGATGTTCCTGACGGGCTGGGTCGAGGGGTTCTTCTTCTATCCCGATGCGCGCACGTGGAGTACGCCCGCGCAGTTGGGCGTCATCGCGGAGGACGTGGAACTGCGCGCGGCCGACGGCAGCCGGCTGCACGCGTGGTTCCTGCCGGTGCCCGCAGGCACCGTGGCGCGCGGCACGGTGCTGCACCTGCACGGCAACGCCGCGAATGTCAGCAACCATCTGCCGCTGGTCGCGTGGCTGCCGGCACAGGGCTTCAACGTGCTGATGCTGGACTATCGCGGCTTCGGTCGATCGGAAGGACGGCCGACGCTGTCAGGCATCGTTGACGACGCCGCGGTCGCGCTGAACTATCTGCGGACGCGGCCCGACGTCGATGCCCAGCGCCTCATCGTGTACGGCCAGAGCCTGGGCGGCGCCACCGCGCTGCGGCTGCTGGCACGCGACGCCGCCGGCGTGCGGCTGGGCGTCATCGAAGCCGCGTTCAGCGGCTACCGCACGATCGCGAGTGATGCGACTACGGCCTCGCCGCTGGCGCTGATCGTGCCGCTGGTCGCGGGGACGCTGCCGCCGCCCGCCGACGACCCGATCGCCGCGCTGGCGAAGATCCACGTGCCGCTGATCTTCGTGCACGGCACGCGCGACCGCGTGATTCCGGCGGCGCACAGCAAGGCGCTGCATGCTGCGGCGATCGATGCGCAGCTGTGGCTGGTGCCGGACGGCGAGCACCTGGCGGCGGTGTACGGGCCGGGGCCGTGGCGTGATCGGCTGCTGCAGGCAATGATCGCTGCCGTAAGGTGAGATCCCTACGCGAATCAGCGGCGCTCGTAACTTACGTACGAATACTGAAAGGACGGATCGCCGTCGGCAGTATGCGTGTCGCGCGCGGTTTCACGCCACTGCACTGCATCGGGCGCGGGCATGAAGGCGTCGCCTTCGAAGTCGCGATCGATTTCCGTGATCAGCAGCCGATCCGCATGCGGCAGCGCGGCGTCGTAGATCTGCGCGCCGCCGATGACGAACACCTCCGGCATCGCCGCGCAGGCGGCGATGGCTTCGTCCAGGCTGTGAACCACCTCTGCGCCGGGCGCCATGAACGTGCGGTCGCGCGTGACGACGATATTGCGCCGGCCCGGCAGCGGCCGGCCGATGGACTCCCAAGTCTTGCGGCCCATGATGATCGGGTGGCCCATCGTCACGCGCTTGAAGTGCGCCAGTTCGCCCGGGATCTTCCACGGCATCGCGTTGTCGCGGCCGATCACGCCGTTGCGCGCACGCGCGGCGATCAGTGTCACGCGCGGACGGCCTTCACTGGCCATAGGCGGCCCTCAGCAGTTCGTGGAAGTGGGCGACGCCGCTCTCGCGCGCGGGATTCAGTCGCCCGCTGACGTAGCTGCCGCTGGTCAGGCCGCGCTGCACGGCTTCGCAGATCGCAATGTCCTCTGCCTGCACCTCGTCGGCGAAGGACTGGTCCTCATCGGCGCGGGTGGATGTGGCGCCAATCGCGTAGCAGTAGTCGAAGTCCACGCGGCAGCGGTCCACGGCGAGCGGCACCACGCGGTTGGTCTGCAGCCGCCCGGGCAGCACGTTGAGCATCGTGTTCGGCCACAGCCACCAGTACAGCGCCTCGCCGCTGTCTTCGCCGCTTCGATAGGGCCCTTGTGCGGTGTCCAGCAGGCTCCACTGCAGCGAATGCCAGCGCGCCGGCTCGGTGCGATAGCCGCGGTAGTCCAGCAGGCGATTGAGGCCCGGATGAACGCGCGGCAGATGGTAGCCCTCGAGGTAGTTGTCGACGTAGACCTTCCAGTTGCAGCCCACCTCGTAGCTGACGCGATGCTGGAACGCGTAGTCCGCGAAGCCACGCGGCAGGCGCGCATCGATGCCGGCAACGATCTCATCGAAGGGAACGGCTGGCTGCAATGCCGCGAACACCAGCCCCTGCCACTGCATGACGTGCGCCTGTGGGAGCCTGACGTAGGTGAGCACGAAGTCGGCCGCGTCCTGCATCTCCGGCGCACCGCGCAGCTGACCGTCCAGCGAGTAGCTCCATCCGTGATAGCGGCACACCAGCGCCTTCGCGCCCCGGCCGTCGCAGGTGGCCAGCGGCCCCGCGCGATGGCGGCATACGTTGT
>Ga0307505_10000572_pt1 | contig 39196 bp, 28 predicted proteins | sample 23_S_MG_FD_202183 | JGI IMG/M metagenome (GOLD analysis project Ga0307505, IMG submission 202183) | Soil microbial communities from Populus trichocarpa stands in riparian zone in the Pacific Northwest, United States - 23_S | ecosystem: Environmental > Terrestrial > Soil > Riparian zone > Trees...
CCGGAGCACACCGGCCGCCAGGTGATCAAGGGCGCCAGCTTCAACGTGCGCGCGGGCGAGGTCGTCGGCATCGCCGGCCTGATGGGATCGGGCCGGACCGAGCTTGCCATGTCGATCTTCGGCCGCTCCTGGGGCTACAACATTTCCGGCTCGGTGCGCCTGAAAGGCAAGGCGGTGGACGTCTCCACCGTGCCGCGCGCCATCGCCGCCGGGCTCTCATACGTCACCGAGGACCGCAAGACGCTGGGGCTGGTGCTCGACGAGACGATCCGCTTCAACACCACGCTGTCCAATCTCGAGGGCGTGTCGAGCCGGGGCGTGCTGAAGCGCAACGAGGAAACGCGCGTGGCGGAGCGCTACCGCGAGGCGCTGGCGACGCGAACGCCGAGCGTCTTCCAGAAGGCGGTGAACCTTTCGGGCGGCAACCAGCAGAAGGTGGTTCTGGCCAAGTGGCTGTTCACCTCGCCCGAGGTGCTGATCCTCGACGAACCGACGCGCGGCATCGACGTGGGCGCGAAGTACGAGATCTACACCATCATCAACCAGCTGGCCGACCAGGGCAGGGGCGTGGTGATGATCTCGTCGGAGATGCCGGAGCTGCTCGGCATGTGCGACCGCATCTACGTGATGAGCGAGGGCGCGCTGGTCGGCGAGCTGACGGCTGCGGAAGCCAGCCAGGAGCGCATCATGTCGCTCATCGTCGGTAACAGGGAGGAAGACTGATGGCCGTGGCCGAAGGCGTCAACAAGGCGGAACCAGCGACCTCGGGGAAGAGCGTGGCGGCCTATCTCGCCTCGCACCTGCGCGAATACGGGCTGCTGCTGGCGCTGATCGTCGTGATGATCTTCTTCCAGGTGGTGACCGACGGCACGCTCCTGCGCGCCGTCAACGTCACCAACCTGCTCTTGCAGAACAGCTACATCGTCATCATGGCGCTGGGGATGCTGATCGTCATCGTGTCGGGCAACATCGACCTGTCGGTCGGCTCGGTGATGGGCTTCATCGGCGCGCTGGCGGCGGTGATGATGGTGCAATACGGGCAGTCGATGTTCGTCACCATCATCGTCTGCCTGTTCGTTGGCGGGCTGATCGGCGCGGCACAAGGCTACTGGGTCGCCTACTGGAAGATCCCGTCCTTCATCGTGACGCTGGCCGGCATGCTGGTGTTTCGCGGCCTGTCGCTGTGGCTGTTGCAGGGGCAGTCGGTCGGGCCGTTCCCGCGCGAATTCCAGATCATCGCCAACGGCTTCGTGCCCGATCTTTTCCCCGAAGGCATCGGCGTGGCGCTTGCCGGCCTCTTCGACGTGCGCCAAGTCAACGTGCTGGCGCTGGCGGCCGGCATCGTTACCGCAGCCGCGATCGTCTGGATGGGGCTGACGCAGCGAGCGCGCAACAAGGCCTACGGTATCGAGGACGAGCCGTTCTCGTTCTTCGTCGCCCGCAACGCCATCGTGGCGGCCGCGCTGGTCTTCATCACCTACAAGCTGTCGACCTTCCGGGGGCTGCCCAACGTGCTGATCACCATGGCGGTGCTGACGGTGATCTATGCCTTCATCACCGCCAACACGGTGATCGGGCGGCGCGTCTACGCGCTGGGCGGAAACACCAAGGCCGCCAAGCTGTCGGGCATCAAGACCGAGCGGCTGACCTTCTTCGCCTTCACCAATATGGGCGTGCTGGCCGCGGCGGCAGGGCTGGTCTTCGCCGCCCGCCTGAACACGGCGACGCCCAAGGCCGGCTTCGCGCTGGAGCTCGACGTAATCGCGGCGGTGTTCATCGGCGGCGCGTCGATGTCGGGCGGAGTGGGCACCATCATTGGCGCCGTCGTCGGCGCCTTCCTGATGGGCGTGCTCAACAACGGCATGTCGATCATGGGCATCGGCATCGACTACCAGCAGATGATCAAGGGGCTGGTGCTGCTCGCTGCCGTGATCTTCGACGTCTACAACAAGAACAAGCAGAGCTGAGGTCACGACCATGCTTATCTCGCAAATCCGCGACGCTTCGGGCCGCACGCGCGTCGTCGCGCGCGAGGGCAGCGAGGCCTATGCCGTGCGCAACGCCGGCAGCGTCTACGAACTGGCCCTCGACGCCGCGCGAGGCGGCGCGAGGCTGGCCGAGCGCATCCACCAGCACGGGCTCGAGGAGGCGGTGGACCTTGACGCGGCCTATGAGGAGGGCAGGGTTCTGTCGCCGATCACCCATCCCGATCCGGCGCATATGCACGTCACCGGGACGGGGCTGACGCATCTCGGCTCCGCCGCCACGCGCGACGCCATGCACGCCGCCGCGCAGGCGGACGCGGAAGAGAAGCTGACCGATTCCATGCGCATGTTCCGCATGGGGCTGGAGAACGGCAAGCCGCGCAACGGTGCGGTCGGCGTCCAGCCGGAATGGTTCTACAAGGGCAATGGCTACTTCGCCGTCGCGCCCGGCCAGCCGCTGGTGTCCCCGTCCTTCGCCGAGGACGGCGGCGAGGAACCCGAGATCGCCGGCATCTACGTTATCGGCGACGACGGAACGCCTTTCCGCGTTGGCTTCGCGCTGTCGAACGAGTTCTCCGATCACGTGACGGAGCGGCGCAACTATCTCTACCTCGCCCATTCCAAGCTGCGGCAATCCTCGTTCGGGCCGGAAATCCTGATCGGCGATCTGCCCGGCGACGTGCGCGGCACCTCGCGCATCCTTCGCGGCGGCGAGGTGATCTGGGAAAAGCCCTTCCTTTCGGGCGAGGACAACATGTCCCATTCGATCGCCAACCTGGAGCATCACCACTTCAAGTACGACCTGTTCCGCCGGCCGGGCGATGTCCATGTCCACATGTTCGGCACGGCGACGCTGTCGTTCGCGGACGGTATCCGCACGGAGCCGGGCGACGTGTTCGAGATCGAGGCAGTGCCGTTCGGCCTGCCGCTGCGCAACAGGCTGGCCGTGACGCCGCCCCTGAGCGGCGATGCCTGGCAGCGCGTGACGGCGCTATAGGGTCTGTGAAGATTATGGCTTTGCGCCCGGATACCCCCCTCTGGCCTGCCGGCCATCTCCCCCACAAGGGGGGAGATTGGATTGCAGCACTGATTTCGCCAATCGTCGGCGATTGGCGAAAGCGGAAACGACAGCCAATATCCCCCCTTGTGGGGGAGATGGCCGGCAGGCCAGAGGGGGGTGATTGCAGGCCGCGCCCGGCGCCGACGACACGCTGGGGAGCCCCCGCATGACCTTCAAGCCGGCCGTCTGGCCACGCAAGCTGCGCTCGACCGAATGGTTCGGCGGCACCTCGCGCGATCACATCTACCACCGCTCGTGGATGAAGAATCAGGGCCTGCCCGCCGACCTGTTCGACGGCAGGCCGGTCATCGGCATCTGCAACACCTGGTCTGAGCTGACGCCGTGCAACGCGCATCTGCGCGATCTGGCCGAGCGGGTGAAGCACGGCATCTACGAGGCCGGCGGGCTGCCGCTTGAGTTTCCGGTGTTCTCCACCGGGGAGAGCGCGCTGCGGCCCACCGCGATGATGTTCCGCAACCTCGCCTCGATGGATGTCGAGGAGGCGCTGCGCGGCAACCCGCTCGACGGCGTGGTGCTGATGGTCGGCTGCGACAAGACAACGCCGGCGCTGTTGATGGGAGCGGCGTCGGTCGACATCCCGGCGATCGCGGTCACCGGCGGGCCGATGCTCAACGGGTGGTTCCGTGGCGAGCGCGTCGGCTCGGGCACGGCGCTGTGGCAGATGTCGGAAGCGATCAAGGCCGGCACGATGACGCGCGAGGATTTCCTCGAAGCCGAGCAGGCGATGAGCCGTTCGCCCGGCTCGTGCAACACGATGGGCACGGCCTCCACCATGGCCTCGATGGCCGAGGCGCTGGGCATGGCGCTGTCGCGCAACGCCGCGATACCGGCCGTCGACGCGCGCCGCCGGGTGATGGCGCATCTGACCGGGCGGCGGATCGTGCAGATGGTGAAGGACGATCTGAAACCGTCGGACATCCTCACGCGCGATGCGTTCGAGAACGCGATCCGCACCAACGGCGCCATCGGCGGGTCGACCAACGCGGTCGTGCACCTGCTGGCGCTGGCAGGCCGGGCCGGCATCGACCTGACGCTGGACGACTGGGACCGGCTCGGCCGCGACGTGCCGACCATCGTCAACCTGATGCCTTCGGGAAAGTACCTGATGGAGGAATTCTTCTATGCCGGCGGCCTGCCGGTGGTGCTGAAGCGCCTCGGCGAGGCGGGGCTGCTGCACAGGGACGCGCTGACTGTATCCGGCGAGACGCAGTGGGACCAGGTGAAGGATGTCGTCAACTGGAACGAGGACGTGATCCTACCCGCGGACAGGCCGTTGACGAAGGCGGGCGGCATCGCCGTGCTGAAGGGCAACCTCGCGCCAAGCGGCGCGGTGCTGAAGCCTTCCGCCGCCAGCCCTCACCTGATGAGGCATCGCGGCCGGGCGGTCGTCTTCGAGGATATCGACGACTACAAGAGGAAGATCAACGACGAGGCGCTCGACATCGACGAGGGTTGCGTGATGGTGCTGAAGAACTGCGGCCCGAGAGGATATCCGGGCATGGCCGAGGTGGGAAACATGGGCCTGCCGGCGAAGGTGCTGAAGAAGGGCATCACCGACATGGTGCGCATCTCCGACGCGCGCATGTCCGGCACCGCCTATGGAACGGTCATCCTGCACGCGACGCCCGAAGCCGCGATCGGCGGGCCGCTCGCCATCGTGCGCGACGGCGACATGATCGAGCTTGACGTGCCGGCGCGGCGGCTGCATCTCGACCTTTCCGACGATGAGATCGCGGCGCGGCTGGCCGCCTGGAAATGCCCGGTCGAGCCGCCGCAGAGCGGTTATGCGAGGCTCTACCACGACCATGTCACGGGCGCCGACACCGGCGCGGATTTCGACTTTCTCCAGGGCAGCCGCGGCAACGCTGTGCCCAAGGATTCACACTGAGCGCGGGACCGACCGATGAAATTCGCAGCCACCTTCCACGACATTGCCGGCAAATCGGTGTTCATCTCCGGCGGCGGCTCGGGCATCGGCGAATATCTCACCGAGGGCTTTCTCGCGCAGGGCGCGAGGGTCGCCTTCGTGCAGCGCTCCGACGCGACGGCGCTCTGCGACCGGCTGGAGAAGCAATATGGAGCGCGTCCGCTGTTCATCCCCTGCGACGTGACCGACATTGCCGCGCTGCAGGCGGCCATCGAGCAGTCGGCGAAGGCGCATGGCGATGTCGGGGTGCTGGTCAACAACGCCGCCTGGGACAACCGTCACACGCTCGACGGGCTCGGCGTCGACCAGTGGGACCACATGCTCAACGTCAACATCCGCCATCATTTCTTCGCCATCCAGGCGGTGGCGCCGGGCATGCGCAAGGCGGGCGGCGGATCGATCATCAACTATTCCTCGATCTCCTACATGATGGGCGGGGCCGGATACCCGGCCTATGCAGCAGCGAAATCCGGCATCACCGGGCTGACGCGCGGACTGGCGCGCGAACTCGGCCCGGACAACATCCGCGTCAACGCGCTGATGCCGGGCTGGGTGCTGACGGAACGCCAGCGCGAGCTGTGGGCCGACGAGGCATCGCTGAAGGCGCATATCGACAGGCAGTGCCTGAAGGTCGAAATCCCGCCGGAGGCGATGGTGGAGCCGACGCTGTTTCTGGCCTCGGCCGCGTCGACGGTGATGACCGGCCAGGCGCTGGTGGTCGACGCCGGGGTGGTGGTAACGGGATGACGCCGGTCGTCGCGGCGGTCGACTGGGGCACGTCTTCGTTCCGGCTGTGGCTCCTCGACAGCGACGGGACCGTGCTGGCCGAAGCGCGCAGCGACGAAGGCATGATGCGCGCGCGGGAAGTGGGCTTCGGCTCCGTGCTCGACAGGCATCTGGCCGAGACCGGCGCGCCGGGAGACCTGCCGGCGATCGTCTGCGGCATGGCCGGCGCGCGCCAAGGCTGGCGCGAAGCCGTCTATCTAGACGCGCCGGCCGCACTCGACCGCCTTGCCGCAGCTGCGATTTCCGTGGAGGCCGGCGGCCGCGACGTGCGCATCCTGCCCGGCATCTGCCAGCGCGACGCCGAATGGCCCGACGTGATGCGCGGCGAGGAAACGCAGTTGCTGGGCGCCGTTGCGGGCGGTCTCGGCGCCGGCCTCGTCTGCATGCCGGGAACGCATTCCAAATGGGTGGAACTGCGCGAGGGCGCGGTCGAGCGCTTCGCCACCTTCATGACGGGCGACATCTATGCCGCCATGGCAGGCCACTCGATCCTGAAGCTGGCGGTCGAGGGCCAGCCTGAGGCCGACGCTCGGGACCCGGCCTTCGCCGAGGCCGTCCTGTTCGCGGCGCACAACCCGCAACTGGCGGCCGCCCGCCTGTTCGGTATCCGGGCCGGGCCGCTGCTGGGCCTGCGCGAGCCGGACAAGGCCGCGTCGCTTCTTTCGCGGCACGCTGATCGGGCTGGAGATTGCCGGCGCACGCGCCCGCTTCGGCAAGGCGAGCGGCGTGGCACTGGTGGGCGGCGGGCGACTGGGCGCGCTCTACCAGGCGGCGTTGCGGGAAGCGGGCTTTGTCGTGCAGACAGTCGATGCCGACATGGCCGTGCAAGCCGGCCTTCTGCGCGCGGCGCGCATCGTGTGGGGAGGGCGATGATGACCGCATGGCCGCAGCTTCGGCGCTCGCTGGTGGCGATCCTGCGCGGCGTACGGCCCGACGAGGTCGAGGCTATTGCCGGCGCGCTGTTCGAGGCAGGCTTCGAGGCAGTGGAAGTGCCGCTCAACTCGCCCGATCCCTTCCGATCGATCGAAAGCGTGGTGCGCATCGCGCCGGCCGCAGCACTCGTCGGCGCGGGCACGGTTCTCGACATCGCCGAGGTCGACAGGCTGGCCGATTGCGGCGCCGGGCTTATGGTCAGCCCGAACACCGATGTCGCCGTCATAGAACATGCCCGCGCGCGCGGGTTGGTGACCATGCCCGGCGTCTTCACCCCGACCGAGGCGCTGGCGGCGGCGAAGGCAGGCGCCTCGGCGCTGAAATTCTTTCCGGCCAGCGTTATCGGGCCGGAAGGCATCAAGGCGATCCGCGCCGTGCTGCCGGCCAGGCTGGAAGTTGGCGCGGTCGGCGGCGTGTCGGACAGGGACTTCGCCGCCTACGCGGCGGCCGGAATCCGGACCTTCGGGCTGGGCTCCAGCCTCTACCGGTCGGGGATGGCAGCAGGCGAGGTGAGCGAACGCGCCCGCGCGGCCGTGACCGCCTATGATGCCGCGTTCGCATCGGGGCCGGATTGACGGTGACGCGGCGGCTCGTGCTTCTCGGCGGCGGCCACGCGCATGTCCACGTGCTCGACGCCTTCGGCCGCCGGCCGGAGGCGGGCGTGCAGGTCACTCTCGTCTCCCGCGACGCCGATACGGCCTATTCGGGCATGCTGCCCGGCGTGGTTGCGGGCGTCTATGGAGGGGCCGAAGCGCATGTCAATCTGGAGCGGCTGTGCGCGGCCGGCGGCATCGAGTTCATCCATGCCACGGCGATGGGTATCGATCGCGACGGGCGGCGGGCGCTACTCGCCGATGGAAGGAGCGTCGGCTACGACGTGCTGTCGGTGGATGTAGGCATCGAGCCGGCGACAGACGCGATCCCGGGCGCAAGGGAGCATGCCATCGCGGCCAAGCCGATCGGTCGCTTCCTCGACAGGTTCGACCGGCTGCTGGCCGATGCGGCGGCCGCCGGGCGGCCGTTCCGGATCGCCATGGTGGGCGGCGGGGCAGGGGGCGTCGAACTGTTGCTGGCGGTGCAGAGCCGGCTGCGGCAGGAGCTTGGCGACGCGGACGGGGTGCAATGCATGCTCGCCACGGCCGGGCCGCTTCTGGCCACGCATGACGGGCGAGTGCGCGGTCTTTTAAGGCGCATTCTCCAAGAGCGCGGCGTGGCGGTGCACGAGAACCGGCCGGCGGTAAGCGTCGAGGCGGACGCGGTGTGCTTCGCCGATGGCGGACAGGAAAGCGCGGATGCGGTGCTGCTGGCGACGAACGGCGCAGCGCCGGGCTGGCTACGCTCGACGGGGCTGGCGCTTGACGAGGGCGGGTTTCTGGCGGTGGGGCCGACCTTGCAGTCGCTGTCCGATGTGGCCGTCTTCGCTGCCGGCGATTGCGCGGCGCTGATCGGCAACCAGAGGGAGAAGGCCGGCGTCTACGCGGTGCGCGCAGGGCCGCCGCTGGCGCGCAACCTGCGCGCGGTTCTGCGCGGCGAGGAACCACGGAGCTGGAGCCCGCAAGCGCGGCATCTGGCGCTGATCTCGACCGGGGACGGCAGGGCAGTCGCCTCCTGGGGACCGCTGGCCGCAGAGGGGGCATTGCTGTGGCGGCTGAAGGACCGGATCGACCGCGGCTGGATCGCCCGCTACCGGCGGTAGAACGGTTCGCGTTCCGAGGCAGCCAGCCCCGTTATCCTCGCTCCGTCAGCGGCAAGACAATCGCCAGGGACGCCCACCTCGCCCTTCAGTGGAAATCCCGCGATTTGGGGATGACGCGCACCTCGCGCGGGTGGCTGCCGCGCGAGACCTGCGGGCGCAGCACTTCGTCGGCGCGCGCCAGCTCCGGCCGGGCGACATGGGTTTCCGACAGCCGGTCGAGGTCGGGGGTGCGGTCGATGACGGCGGTGGCGATCAGGTGGACGACGCCTTCCTTGCTCTTCTGCACGCGGCCTTCGATCAGCGCCAATCTCGCGGCCATGATCGGCCGGCGGTAGCGCTCGAAGCGGCGCGCCCAGATCAGCGCGTTGGCGATGCCGGTCTCGTCCTCCAGCGTCATGAAGATGGCGTTGCCCTTGCCCGGCCGCTGGCGAACCAGCACGATGCCGGCGACGCGTGCGAAGGCGCCCTCGGGCAGCGCCGCGAGGCCGGCGCAACTCGAAACGCGCTCCCTGTCGAAATGGCCGCGCAGGAAGTGCATCGGGTGCGCCTTCAAGGACAGGCGAACCGTCTGATAGTCGGCCACCACTTGCTGCGGTAAAGGCATCTCCGGCAGGGCGGTGTCGATCTCCTCGGCCAACTCGCGCGCGTCGGCGGTGGCGAAGAGCGGCAGCGCGTCGTCGTCGGGCAGGCGCCTGACGGCCCACAGCGCCTCGCGCCGGTCGAGCCCCATGGAGCGCATGGCGTCGGCGTCGGCGAGCAGCTTCAAGGCCCGCTGCGGCAGGCGCGCGCGCAGCCACAACTCCTCGACGCTGGCGTAGCCCGCGCCGCGCCGGGCGGCGAGCTGATCCGCCCAGTCGTCGTGGAAGCCGTCGATCTGGCGCAGCCCCAGCCGCAGAGCGCAGCAGCCGGGCCGCTCTGGTTCAAGCGTGTTGTCCTTAAAGCTGTGATTGACGTCGGCCGGGCGGACCTCGATCCCGCTCTCCCGCGCGTCGCGAACGATCTGGGCCGGCGCGTAGAAGCCCATCGGCTGCGCATTGAGCAGCGCGCAGGCGAAGACGTCGGGGTGGTGGCATTTCAGCCAGGCCGAGACGTAGACCAGCTTGGCGAAGGAGGCGGCGTGGCTTTCGGGAAAGCCGTATTCGCCGAAACCCTTGATCTGGTCGAAGCAGCGCTGCGCGAATTCGCGCTGGTAGCCGCGCGCCACCATGCGCTCGACCATGATGTCCTGGAAGCGGTGGATGGTGCCGTGGTTGCGGAATGTGGCCATCGCCTTGCGCAACTGGTTGGCCTCGACGTCGGAGAACTTGGCGGCGACCATGGCGATCTTCATCGCCTGCTCCTGGAACAAAGGCACGCCCAGCGTGCGGCTGAGCACCTTGCGCAGTTCGTCCGGATCGTGCGGCGGCGCTGGCGAGGGATAGTCGGCCTTCTCCTCACCGTTGCGGCGACGCAGATAGGGATGGACCATGTCGCCCTGGATGGGGCCGGGCCGCACGATCGCCACCTGGATGACGAGGTCGTAGAACTCCCTCGGCTTCAGGCGCGGCAGCATGTTGATCTGGGCGCGGCTCTCGACCTGGAAGACGCCGATGGAATCGCCCTTCTGCAGCATGGCGTAGACGGCCTCGTCCGCCTGCGGAACCGTGGCCAGCTCCAGCGCCCTGCCGTGGTGGGCATGCAGCAACTCGAAAGCCTTGCGGATGCAGGTCAGCATGCCGAGCCCGAGCACGTCGACCTTCATCATGCCCAGCCGATCGATGTCGTCCTTGTCCCATTCGATGAAGGTGCGGTCGTCCATCGCCGCGTTGCCGATGGGCACCATCTCGTCAAGCCTGTCGCGCGCCAGCACGAAGCCGCCGACATGCTGCGACAGATGCCGGGGGAAATTGAGCAGGCGCTGGGCGAAAGCGACGGCGCGCGCCACCACCGGATTGGCAGGATCGAGCCCCGCCTGGCGCACCCGCTCCTCGGGCAGGGTGTCGCCGCCCCAGCTTCCCCAGACGCCGCCGGCGATGCGCGCCGTGACGTCCTCGCTCAGCCCCAGCGCCTTGCCGACCTCGCGGATGGCGCTCTTGGGCCGGTAGTGGATGACGGTGGCGGCGATGCCGGCGCGGTGGCGGCCGTAGCGATCATAGAGATACTGGATCACCTCCTCGCGCCGCTCGTGCTCGAAATCGACGTCGATGTCGGGCGGCTCGCCGCGCTTCTCGGAGATGAAGCGGGCGAAGAGCAACTGGTGCTCGGCCGGATCGACGGCGGTGATGCCGAGCGCGTAGCAGACCGCCGAATTGGCGGCCGAGCCGCGCCCCTGGCAGAGGATGCCCTTGCCCTCGGCGAACTGGACGATATCGAAGATGGTGAGGAAGTAGCGCGCATAGTCGAGCTTGGCGATCAGGGCCAGTTCGATCTTCAACTGCTCCTCGACTTTTGCCGGGACGCCACCCGGATAGCGCCGGTCGGCGCGGCGGCGGGTCAGTTCCTCCAGCCAGTCCTGAGGCGTCCAGCCGGGCGGCACCGGCTCGTCCGGATATTCGTATGTCAATTGCCCGAGGTCGAAATCGACGCGGGCGAGAAGGTGCTGCGTCTCGGCGAGCGCTTCCGGGCGGTCGCGGTAGAGCCGCGCCATCTCCTGCGGTGGCTTGAGGTGGCGCTCGGCATTGGCATGCAGCAGCCGGCCGGCGCCCGCGATCGTCACGCCCTCGCGGATGCAGGTCAGCACGTCCTGAAGGTCGCGCTCGGACGGGGCGTGGTAGAGCGCGTCGTTGGCGGCGATCAGCGGCACGCCGGCCGCGTCGGCGATGGCGCCCAGCCGGGCCAGCCGACGGCGGTCGTCGCCCCGGTAGAGCATGGGGGCCGCGAGCCAGAGGCCGGCGGCCTTGCCGGCGAGGCGGGCGAGCAGGCCGGGCAGGGTCGCGTGGTCTTCGCCCGGCATGACGACGAGCAGCAGCGCGCCGCAATGCGAGGCGAGGTCGTCAAGCGAGAGGATGCAGTCGCCCTTTTGTGCCCGGCGGTTGCCGATGGTGAGCAGCCTGCACAGATCGCCCCAGCCCTTGCGGTCCTCCGGATAGGCGACGATGTCGGGCGTGCCGTCGGCGAAGGCGAGCCGCGCGCCCGTCGCCAGCCTGAAGGTTTTCGCGCGGGCGCACAGTTCCTCGACCGGGAAGGGCAGGGCATCCTCGTCGGCGGCCGGACGCCTGACATGCTCGCCGGGGCCGGACCCTTCCCTGATCTTCTCCACCGGCAGCTCGCCCTTGCGCAGATCCTCCAGCGTTCCCCAGGCGCGCACGAGACCCGCCACCGTGTTGCGGTCGGCGATGCCGATGCCGCTCTGGCCCAGAAGCAGGGCGGCCAGCACCATGTCGCGGCCATGCGAGGCGCCGCGCAGGAAGGAGAAGTTGGTCGCCGCGACCGGCTCGGCGTAGGCGTTCATGGAAACAACCCGTGCACGAACCAGCCCGGCGGCGCGCCTTCCTGGCCGTAGAGGCCACGGCGGAACAGCCAGAAGCGGCGGCCGGCGCTGTCCTCGACGCGATAATAGTCGCGGGTCGGTTCGGCCTTGCCGCCGCGCCACCACTCCGGCGCGATGCGCTCCGGCCCCTCGGCGCGCACGACCTCGTGCAGCACGCGTCGCCAGCGGAAGCGGAAGGGCGGGCCATCGGGAACCTCGGCCACCGCCTCGACAGGCTGCGGCGGGTCGAAGAGCAGGATGGGCCGCGTCGCCGGCTCGCCTGGCGGCGACGCCTGCCAGTCGCCTTCGTCCTGCCGGTCCGAGATCGCCGGCATCCGGGCGACCGCGCGCTCGGGCACGTGGCTGCCCTGCGGCATGAAGCGGTCGACGGCCCCGGCGCCGAAGCGCGCCGTCAGACGGCCGACGAGGTCGGCGAGCGCCTCGGCGTCGGCCCTGTCGCGGTCGAAATGCACCTGCGCAGGCGACATCTCCTCGCCGAGGCGCACGCACAGCCTGATCATGTCGAAGCCGAAGCCGGGATCGACCGGGTCGGAAAGCGCGTCGAGCCGGGTCATGAAAAGCTTCGCAAGTGCCCTGGGTTCGCGCAGCGGCCGGCCCGACAGCGCCTCGATGCGCCGCGTGGCGCCGTCAGCACGGTAGAAGCTGGCTTCGAACACCCGCCCGCCCTGGCCGTGGCGTTCGAGCAGGCCGCAGAGGTCGGCCGCCAGCGCGTCAAGCGCCAGCGCGATGTCCTCGGCCAGCCCGATCGGGTCGGCGAAGCGCTGCTCGCTCGAAAAATCGGGCAGCGGCCGGCGCGGCGACAAAGGCGGATCGGTCTCGCCGAGCAGGGCCGCCAGCCGCCCCACCAGTTCGGCGCCGAAGCGAGCGGCGAGCGGCTTGCGTGGCCGGCCGGCCAGATCGGCGATCGTGAACAGGCCGGCGCGCCTGAGCGCGACGGTGCGCTCGGCGTCGAGTTCGAGGGCGGCGACGGGAAGAGGCGCGCAGGCCTGCGGCTCGCCGCCGGGCGCCACGATGCCACCCTTGCCGAAGCGGGCGAGCGCGCGCGCGGCAATGGCCGTGCCGGCGACGGCCGCGCTGCCGGAAAAGCCGAAGCCGCCGAGCCGCCGGGTCAGGTCGGCGACAAGGCCGGCCTCGCCATCGAAGAGATGGGCGGAACCGGCGATCTCCAGCACGAGGCCATCCGGCGGCTCCTCGACCACCAACGGCGTATAGCGGTCGCACCAGTCCGCGATCCACGATAGGAGGAGGCGGTCCGTCTCGGGCTCGTGCTCGCGCACGACGATTTCCGGTACGCGGGCGCGCGCATCGGCCAACGCCAGACCGGGCGCGAGGCCGAGGCGGCGGGCACGTTCGTCGGCGGCAGCGAGGCGAACCGCGCCGCCCTCGCGCATGGCGACCACGACCGGCCGCTCATCCGGCGCGACGCCATGCCGCCGGGCCACCCGCCGCAGCCGGTCTGTCGGCAGGTAGGGAAACCACAGGGCGCAGTAGCGCCTGCTCGGCGAAGCGCTGGTCTTCATTGTTCCACTCCACACGCCAGGCAAGGCCGTGGCGACCCGCCCGGTTACGCACAAGCACGATGTCGAAGGCCGGATGCCCCGGCGCGTTGGCTTCCAGCGGCCGCGACGGTGCGGCGGCGACCCGGAAGCGGGTGCGCGCCGCGCTTGCTCCTGCCGCGCCTGACGGGCGAAGTAGGAAGACGGGCGTGCCGCTCGCCTCGGCCGCCAGCTCCAGCCTGCGCGTGGCGGTGAGGTCGAGCACGGCCGGCTCGCCCCATGGCTCGATGACCACGGCGCAAAGCGCGCCGCAGGCCGCCGCCTCGACACCCGCCCGCAGCACATCGCGCGCATGGCCGAGCCGCACCTCGACCAGAGCCTGCGGGTGAAAGCCAAGATGGCGCAGACCCGGCGGATGAAGCGCGCCGGTCTCGGCTTCGCCATAACGCTGCCGCACCCACAGCACAGCGCGCGCGGCATGGCCGCCCGCCCGACGGGCCGCTCTCTCCGGCGTCGCGCCGGTCAGGGCGGCGCGCAGGCACAATCCAAGCGTGAAGCCGGCCGCAGCCGCGGCATCGGCCTCGCTGGCCGCCGCCACCTCGTGCAATGCCGCCCGCCGCAGGCCGCCGATTGCCTCGTCCGGCCCTTCGGTGCCAAGGGTGAAGGCGGCCTCCTGACTGTCGGCAGGAGGCTCAAAGGCCGCAACGAGCCGCCGCAGCGCCTGTATGTCGCTTCGTTCCTGCAAGGTGTTTGTTCCTATTTTGTTCTATTAAGGACTCAGACCCGATAAAGAGTCAAGACGGTCGAGCCGCTCCGTGGGGCATCATACGAAGGTCGAGCGATCGAATGCCCATCTTCCGCTCAGGCAGGCTTGCGCCGCCATCACGCGCGTGTGACATAGATGGGCGGTCAGGAGGCCGTCGCAGGCCGGCGGCTCAGGCAACGGACCCTCAGCGGACCGCGCCGGCCTGTGATCTTGGCTTCGTTTCCCGATGTCACGTTTCCTACATACTTTCAGGCTATGAATTGCCGCGTTCGCTTCCCGCACGCCACGGATGTACTGGCTGCCGGAGCGGCGGGGAAGGTCGGGTTAATGCCCGGCCTTTTTTCGTTTCATCGCCCCAAGTATCGCCGCCGACCAGTAGCCTGCCCTGCAGAGTGTTGAACCCGCCTTCGGAGAGGGGATTAACACTGCATTGCAAGCACAGGGCCAAAAGTTTCGCGGGCCGTTAAAGCAAAATTAGAGACTCGTCCCACAATTATGACGCGAGGCTTCTGCTGCGAACGCGACACTGTGGTCGGTCGGGGGGCAGAACCCGGTGTGTTCCGCGACGGCGGGATGTACGCGTAAGCAGGCGTAGGAAACAGGGCTCTCAAGCCCTGTCTGCATGATGCGTTTCCGACGCTCGGCTCCTGCAAGGGAGCCATGGTCAATCCAATCTTTGTCTGTGTCCGCAAGGACATCCGAATGATCGATTCCGGCAACGGCGGTCGTCATGCGGTCTGGCTCGCCGTCCGATATCCCGGACCGCGGCGGAGAGATCTGAGGGTCTTCCGCGCGAGCTGACGGATAGGGCGTGGCATCTGTAACTGTGACCGAGTAACGCTAAAGGCACCTCATCCATGACTTCGATCATTTCCTCTCTGAGCGTTAGCCAGATCAAGTCGCTGTCGACATCGACGATTGCCAGCCTGGGCGCCGATGATCTGACCGCATTCAATACCGGCCAGATCAAGGCCCTGAACGCCAACCAGATTGGCGCTTTCAGCGAGACGCATTTCAACTCCTTCGACAGTGACCAGCTCGGCGCCATCTCGACGGCCGCCGTAAAGGGTCTGACGGCCGAGCAGCTCCAGGCCATCGACGCATCCAAGGTCGGCGGTTTCGCCGCATCGCAGGTCGCGGCCATGAGCGCCCAGCAGATGGACGCCTTCTCCGCCGACCAGATCGAGGAACTCACCGAAGACCAGGTCAAGGTGATGACGGCCGCGCACTGGGCCACCATCGACGCCACCGAAATCGAGAAGTTCAGCGACGACGAGATCGCGGCGATCAATTCCAAGGCAATCGCCGGACTGGCTGACGCGACGATCGCGGCCCTCAGCGAAAGCCAGGTCAAGGCGCTGACCACGAGCCAGCTGACCGCCATGAAGCCGACCCAGATCAAGGCCTTCACCGCCGATCAGATCGCGTTCCTCGAAGTCGACCAGGTCAAGGCCCTGAGCACGACGCAGGTCAAGGCGCTTACCAACGACCAAGTCGGCGCGCTGACGACCGATCAGATCGCCGGGCTGAGCGTGACCCAGGTCAAGGCCCTGTCGGCCGGCCAGATCGGCCAGTTCGACAAGGAGCAGCTCGCGGCCATGACCGAAGCGCACTTCGGCGCGCTGAGCTCGGCCCAGGTTGCCGGCATCGACGCGGCCGCCGTTGAGGACATCACCGAAGCGCAGGTCGCGGCAATCAGCGCCAAGGCCATCGCCGGCCTGTCGAACGACGCGCTGGTTGGTCTCGGCGACAAGGTCGCCAGCTTCACCGCCGGCCAGTTCGCGGCGCTGAAGGGCACGCAGGTCGCCGCCCTTGAAGCCGACCAGGTCAAGGCGCTGACCGAAGACCATTTGGGCGCATTGACCGCCGCGCAGGCCAAGTCGCTGACGCAGACGCAGATCGAGGCGCTGGAGACCGACCAGATCGCCATGCTGGGCGCCAAGGCGATCGCCGGCATGAGCTTCGACCAGTTCGGCTTCATGAGCGAGGACCAGGTCGAGGCCCTGACCGAGGACCAGGTCAAGGCGCTGAGCGCAACCCAGATCAGCGCCATCGGCGACAAGATCGAGAAGTTCTCTGCTGAAGAGATCGCCCTGATCAGCACCAAGGCCATTTCGGCGCTGTCCGACGATGCGATCGCGTCGCTCGGCGAAGATCAGGTCAAGGCTCTGACCACCGGCCAGCTGACGGCCATGAAGCCGACCCAGATCAAGGCCTTCACCGCCGACCAGATCGCGTTCCTCGAAGTCGACCAGGTCAAGGCCCTTAGCACGACGCAGGTCAAGGCGCTCACCAACGACCAGGTCGCCGCGCTGACGACCGACCAGATCGCCGGGCTGAGCACGACGCAGGTCAAGGCGCTGTCGGCCGGCCAGATCGGCCAGTTCGACAAGGACCAGCTGGCGGCCATGACCGAAGAGCACTTCGGTGCCCTGAGCGCCGCGCAGGTGGGCGGGATCGACTCGGCCGCTCTTGAGGACGTCACCGAGGCACAGGTCGCGGCGATCAGCGCCAAGGCCATCGCCGGCCTGTCGAACGACGCGCTGGTGGCTCTCGGCGACAAGGTCGCCAGCTTCACCGCAGGCCAGTTCGCGGCTCTCAAGGGCACGCAGGTCGCGGCGCTGGAAGCCGACCAGGTCAAGGCGCTGACCGAAGACCAGCTCGGCGCGATGACCGCCGGGCAGGCCAAGGCGCTGACGCAGACGCAGATCGAGGCGTTCGAGCCCGACCAGATCGCCATGCTGGGCGCCAAGGCGGTCGCCGGCATGAACTTCGACCAGTTCGGCTTCATGAGCGAGGATCAGGTCGAGGCTCTCACCGAGGATCAGGTCAAGGCACTGAGCGCCACGCAGATCGGCGCCATCGGCGACAAGATCGAGAAGTTCTCCGCTGAAGAGATCGCCCTGATCAGCACCAAGGCCATCTCGGCGCTGTCCGACGATGCGATCGCGTCGCTCGGCGAAGATCAGGTCAAGGCCCTGACGGCTGGACAGTTGGCGGCGATGAAGCCGACCCAGATCAAGGCCTTCACCGCCGACCAGATCGCGTTCCTCGAAGTCTCGCAGGTCCAGGCCCTGAGCACGACGCAGGTCAAGGCGCTCACCAACGACCAGGTCGCGGCGCTGACGACCGACCATGTCGCCGGACTGAGCGTCGCCCAGGTCAAGACCCTGTCGGCCGGCCAGATCGGCCAGTTCGACAAGGACCAGATCGCGGCCATGACCGAAGAGCAGTTCGGTGCCCTGAGCGCCGCGCAGCTGGGCGGGATCGACTCGGCAGCTCTTGAGGACGTCACCGAAGCGCAGGTCGCGGCGATCAACGTCAAGGCCGTTGCCGGCCTGTCGAACGACGCGCTGGTGGCTCTCGGCGACAAGGTCGCCAGCTTCACCGCCGGCCAGTTCGCGGTGCTGAAGGGTACCCAGATCGCGGCGCTGGAAGCCGACCAGGTCAAGGCGCTCACCGAAGACCAGCTCGGTGCGATGACCGCCGCGCAGTCCAAATCGCTGACGCAGACGCAGATCGAGGCGCTGGAGACCGACCAGATCGCCATGCTCAGCGCCAAGGCGGTTGCCGGCATGAACTTCGACCAGTTCGGCTTCATGAGCGCCGACCAGATCGAGGCCCTTACCGAAGAGCACGTCGCAGCCCTGACCGCCACGCAGATCGGCGCGATCGGCGACAACATCGAGAAGTTCTCCGAGGACGACATCGCGGCGATCAACACCAAGGCGATCTCCGGTGTTACCACCGGTGGCATCGCCGCAATGAGTGAGGCCCAGCTCGGCGCGTTCACCACGGCCCAGATCCAGGCGATGAACACCTCCCAGGTGGCGGCAGTCATCGCGGCCTACCAGGAATTCTGATAATCAGAAGCGGCGCGGTTTCGACCGCGCCGCTTCAGCCATTCAAATACGCGCATCCCGCCGGTTCCACTGGAACGCGGCGGGATGCGCGTATTTCGTTTCGGGTCAGTGCCGCCGCTGCCCGCCGGAAAATGATCGTTCCGGGCGGGCAGGGCGGCGGTAGCTACCTGCCCGCCCGGTTGGCGATCAGGTCGTCGACGACAGCCGGATCGGCCAGCGTCGAGGTGTCTCCCAGCGAGCCGAAGTCGTTCTCGGCCACCTTGCGCAGGATGCGGCGCATGATCTTGCCGGAGCGCGTCTTGGGCAGGCCCGGCGCGAACTGGATCACGTCGGGCGAGGCGATCGGGCCGATCTCCTTGCGCACCCAGTTACGCAGCTCGGCGCCCAGCGCGTCGGATTTTTCCTCGCCGGCCATCAGAGTAACGTAGCAGTAGATGCCCTGACCCTTGATGTCGTGCGGATAGCCGACGACGGCGGCCTCCGAGACCTTGGGATGGGCGACAAGCGCGCTCTCGATCTCGGCCGTGCCGAGACGGTGGCCGGAGACGTTCAGCACGTCATCGACGCGGCCGGTGATCCAGTAATAGCCGTCCTCGTCGCGGCGCACGCCGTCGCCTGTGAAATAGTAGCCCTTGTAGGTGGAGAAGTAGGTCTCCACGAAGCGGTTGTGATCCCCCCACACGGTGCGCATCTGGCCGGGCCAGCTGTCGGCTATGACGAGAACGCCCTCGGCCTTCGTGTCCTCGACGATCTGGCCCTCCGGCGTCAGCACCAACGGCTTGACGCCGAGAAACGGCTTTGTGGCCGAGCCGGGCTTGGTGGCGACGACGCCCGGCAACGGCGTGATCATCGCGCCGCCGGTCTCTGTCTGCCACCAGGTGTCGACGACCTCGCAGCGGCCCTTGCCGATATTGGCATGGTACCAGTTCCATGCCTCGGGATTGATCGGTTCGCCGACCGTGCCGATGAGGCGCAGGCTGGAGAGGTCAGCCTTCTCCACGAAATCGAGCCCGGCGCCCATCAGCGCGCGGATCGCCGTCGGCGCCGTGTAGAAGATGTTGACCTTGTGCTTGTCCACGACCTGCCAGAAGCGCGAGGCGTCGGGCCATGACGGGATGCCCTCGAACATCAGCGTGGTGACGCCGTTGGCCAGCGGTCCGTAGACGATGTAGGTGTGGCCGGTGACCCAGCCGACATCGGCAGTGCACCAGTAGGTCTCGCCCTCGCGCGGGTCGAACACCAGTTCGTGGGTCAGCGAAGCCCAGACGAGATAGCCGCCCGTAGTGTGCAGCACGCCCTTGGGCTTTCCGGTGGAGCCTGAGGTGTAGAGGATGAACATCGGGTCTTCCGCGTTCATCGGCTCCGGCTCGCAGAACGGCTCGACGCCGGCCGCAGCCTCGTGCCACCAGACGTCGCGCGCGCCCTTCATGGCGACGGCGTTGCCGGTATTCTCCACGACCAGAACCTTGTCGACGCCGGGGCAGTCTTCCAGCGCCTTGTCGACATTGGCCTTAAGCGGCACGGACTTGCCGCCGCGGCGGCCCTCGTCGGCGGTGATGACGACGCGCGAGTCGCAGTCGTTGATGCGGCCGGCCAGCGCGTCCGGCGAGAAGCCGCCGAAGACGACGGAATGAATGGCGCCGATGCGGGTGCAGGCAAGCATCGCATAGGCGGCCGCCGGGATCATCGGCAGGTAGATGGTAACGCGCTCGCCCTTCCTGACGCCAAGGGACTTCAGCACGTTGGCGAAGCGGCAGACTTCCTCGTGAAGCTGGCGCCAGGTGATGTGCTGCGCGGGATCGGCCGGGTTGTCCGGCTCGAACAGGATCGCGACCTTGTCGCCCCTGGTCGCCAGATGGCGGTCGATGCAGTTGGCCGAGACGTTGAGCACGCCGTCCTCAAACCATTTGATGGAGATCTCGGGATGGGCGTAGCTGGTGTTCTTCACCTTCGTGTAAGGCTGGATCCAGTCCAGACGCCGGCCTTCCTCACGCCAGAAACCTTCGGGGTCCGCAAGCGACTGCTCGTATCGCTTCGCGAAGGTTTCAGTGGTGAGCCGCGTGTGTGTTCCAAGCGGAGGGGTGGCATGGGTGTTCAAGGCAGGTCTCCTTGCATGACCGACAAACGTCTTCGGTGGCGGCCGCGACGCGCAGCCACCTTTTGATCGAAGATGCGGGGGAGCCCGTTTCCAGGTTCCACCCGCGCCTCCTCCCTGGAGCTAGATGGCGAGGTATTCCTGACGCAGCTGGGCGTTGTCGAGAACCTCCTGCGCGGTGCCGCTGAACGCCACCTCGCCGGTGTCCAGAATTACCGCGCGGTCGGCGAGCTTGAGCGCGGCGACCGCGTTCTGCTCGACGATGATGGTGGTGATGCCGAGCTGCTTGATCTCGTTGAGGATGCCTTCGATCTCGTGGACGATGACCGGGGCGAGGCCCTCATAGGGTTCGTCCAGCAGCAGCAGCTTCAGGTCGCGGGCGAGCGCGCGGGCGATGGCCAGCATCTGCTGCTCGCCGCCCGACAGCGTGGTGCCCTCCTGCTTGCGCCGCTCGGCAAGCCGCGGGAAGTGGCCGTAGATGCGGTCGAGCTCCCAGCCGGCGCCCGGCGCGACCTGCGCCAGCGTCAGGTTCTCCTCCACGGTCAGGCCCTGGATGATGCGGCGGTCCTCCGGCACGAGCTGGATGCCGACGCGGGCCGCCTCGAACGACTTCATCGTGTGGATGGGCTTGCCGTCGAGCCAGATCTCGCCGCGATGCAGGGCCGGCTCGTCGATGCGGGCGATCGCGCGCAGCGTCGAGGTCTTCCCGGCGCCATTGCGGCCGAGCAAGGCGAGAATTTCGCCATGCCTGATGTCGAGGCTGATGCCCTGCACGATGTAGCTCTCGCCGTAATAGGCGTGCAGGTCCTTGGCCAGGAAGAACGGCATATGGTCCTTTTCCGCCGCGACCGCCGAACCGGTGTCGATTGCCAGTGCGCTCATCAGTGCGCTCCTCCGAGATAGGCTTCCTGAACGCGCGGGTCGCCGCGCACCGCCTCGGGCAGGCCCTCGGCGATGATGCGGCCGCCGGCCAGAACGGTGATCTTGTCGGCCAGCGAGAAGACGACGTGCATGTCGTGCTCGATGATGACCTTGGTCATGCCGCGGGCCTTGATCTTCTTGAGAAGATCGATCGTCGTGTTGGTGTCGTGGCGGCTCATGCCCGCGGTCGGCTCATCGAGCAGCAGAAGGCGCGGCTTCTGGATCAGGCACATGGCCAGTTCCAGCCGACGCTTGTCGCCGCGCGACAACGCACCGGCATGCACCCCGCGCCGGTCGATCAGGCCGACGTCGTTGAGCATGTGCTCGGCTTCCTCGCGGATCTCGATCTCATTCTCGACCGACCGGAACATGTTGATCCTGAAGGCGCCGTCCCTGCGGGCGAAGGCCGGCGTCATCACGTTCTGGAGCACCGACAGGTCGGCGAAGATCTCCGGCGTCTGGAAGACGCGCGCCACGCCGAGCTGGTTGATCTCGTGCGGCTTCTTGCCGGTCAGCACGGTGCCGTCGAAGACGACCGCGCCGCTGGACGGAGCAAGCCGCCCGATGATGACGTTGAGCAGCGTCGACTTGCCGGCCCCGTTGGGGCCGATGATCGCGTGCGTCTTGCCTTCCTCGACCTGCAGGTCGATGTCGGCGAGGGCATGCAGGCCGCCGAAGTTCTTGTGAACGTCGGCGACGTGCAGGACGATGTTGTCTTTGCCTGGAATGTGCATCGAAGCCTCTCCCTATTCGGCCGGCTGGGTGGCGGCGACGTGGCGCTCGCTCTTCGAGCCGTTGCGCATGCGTCCGATCCAGCCGCCGATGCGGCGCGCGCCTTCCATGATGCCACCGGGCAGGAACACCACGATCAGCACGAAGATCAGGCCGAGCGAAAGGTGCCAGCCCTCGCCGACGAACTTCGACGAGATCATGACTGCCACATCGCGCACGCCGTCAGGCAGGAAGGAGTAGAAGTTGGCGAGCACGCTGTTGTTGAAGGACGAGAAGATGTTCTCGAAATACTTGATGATGACGGCTCCGAGGAACGGACCGACCAGCGTGCCGACACCGCCGAGGATGGTCATCAGCACGACCTCGCCCGAAGCGGTCCAGCGCATGCGCTCCGCACCCGCCAGCGGATCGGTCACCACCAGCAAGGCGCCGGCGAGCCCGGCCAGCATGCCGGAGATGACGAAGGCGGTGAGGGTGTACGGCCTCGTGTTGAAGCCGGTGTAGTTCATGCGGTTCTGGTTGGACTTGATGCCCTTGAGCATCATGCCGAACGGCGAATTGGTGATCCGCATCGCGAGGAAGAAGGTCACGATCATGAACAAAGCGGCAAAGTAGAAGCCGTTCCAGCCCGACAGCGACCAGCCGAACAGGGTGGGCACCGGGGTTCCGGGAGGCGCGTCGAAGAACAGGCGATCGAGGACGCGCGGGTCCTGCGTCGTCATGCGCAGCCCGGTCTCGCCGTTGGTGATCGGGGTGAGCACCGAATAGGCGAGGTTGTAGCTCATCTGCGCGAAGGCGAGCGTCAGGATCGAGAAGTAGATGCCGGAGCGCCTGAGCGAGACGAAGCCGATGGCCAGCGCGAACACGCCCGCTATCGCGACGGCGAAGATCAGCGCGGGGACCGCGTTGGTGGAAAGCAGCTTGAACGACCACATCGCCGCGTAGGAGCCGACGCCGAAGAAGGCGGCGTGGCCGAAGGAGAGGTAGCCGGTCAGGCCGAACAGGATGTTGAAGCCGACGGCGAAGATGCCGAAGATCATGAAGCGCTGCAGCAGGTCCGGATAGGCGGCGCCGAAGGGCGTCGCCAGGATCGGCAGCAGGAGAACGATGACCGTGAAGCCGACGAGCAGCGTGAGGTCTTTCCTGGAAATGAAGCTGGACATTTAGGCCTCCATCACGCCGCGGCGGCCCATCAGTCCGCGAGGACGCACGAGCAGGATGACGACGGCGACGAGGTAGATGATGATCTGGTCGATGCCGGGGAAGAACGCCTTCACCTGCGTCATCGAGGCGAAGGACTGGAGGATTCCCAGCAGGAAGCCGGCAGCCACCGCGCCCGGCAGCGAGCCCATGCCGCCGACGACGACCACGACGAACGAGATCACCAGGAATTCCATGCCGAGCGTGTAGTTCGGCGGCAGCAGCGGCGTGTACATCACGCCGGCCATGCCGGCGACGATCGCCGCGATGCCGAACATGATGGTGAAGCGCCGGTCGATGTTGATGCCCAGCAGGCCGACGGTCTCGCGGTCGGCCATGCCGGCGCGGACCACCATGCCGAAGGTGGTGAATTGCAGGAAGGCGAAGACCGCGCCGATGACGCCCATCGCGAACAGGAAGTAGATCAACCGCCACCACGGATAGGTGATGATGTTGGCCTGCATGCCCAGCCACGCGCCGATGTCGGCGGCGCCGCGCCAGTCGGTCGGCATCGGCTGCGGATGCGGGTTGGGGCCGAAGCTCGCCTTGACCAACTCGCCGATGACGATGGCGAGGCCGAAGGTGACGAGGATCTGCTCCGCATGCGGCCGCTTGTAGAAGTGCTTGATCAGCCCGCGTTCCATCGCGATGCCGACGAACAGCATGACGGGCACCGCGAGCAGAAGCGAGACGGGAACCGAATAGTTGACCAGCCAGCCACCGAATTCGCCGAACCAGGCTTGCACCAGAGGCTCGCGTATTTCGAGCGGGGCGCCCCAGGGGGACAGTTTCTCGGGGTCGACGGTGACCGTTTCCATGGTGAGGAAGCGGCGGAAGGCGACGGCGCAGAAGGCGCCAAGCATGAACAGCGCGCCATGCGCGAAGTTGACGACGCCCAGCGTGCCGAAGACGAGGGTGAGGCCGAGCGCGATCAGCGCGTAGGCGCTGCCCTTGTCGAGCCCGTTCAGGAATTGCAGAAAAATGACTTCAAACATGGCCGGCCTCCCGGACCGCCGTCGGCGGAATGCAGAGAAACCCGCCCCGATCCGCAAAGGGATCGAGGCGGGCGATTCATCCGTTCAGATCAGGCGCACTGCGGAACCGGCTCGGCATCGCCCAGTTCGCCGCCGAAGATCGACGCGTCGTAGGTCGTGACCTCGCGCGAGACCTCCTCGACCACGTCGAGCACGTCGAACTGGCTGGTCGGGTTCTCGTTGCCGCGCACGACCAGCACCGACTTCATGCACTGATGGTCCTCGGCGCGGTAAAGCGTCGGGCCATTGCCCATTCCGTCGAACTCGAAGCCTTCCAGCGCCTTGATGACTTCCGGCGGGTAGAAGGTGCCAGCCCGCTCGACCGCGTCGGCGTAGAGCAGCGCCTGGACGTAGGCCGTGTGAGCGGCCTGCGAGGGCGGCGAGCCGTAGGCGGCGCCGAACGACTTGGTGAAGGCCTGCGAGCCTTCGTCCTGGAGGTTCCAGTGCCAGTTGGAGGTGCCGAAGATGCCCTTGATGTTCTCGCCTGCACCCTTTGCCATCAGTTCGGAGAACAGCGGGACGACGATCTCGAACTGCTTGCCGTTTGCCTGACGGTCGCGCATGCCGAACTGGACCGCCTGGGTCAGCGAGTTCACCATGTCGTTTCCGTAGTGGTTCAGGATCAGCACGTCGGCGCCCGAGTTCAGAACCGGCGTGAGGAACTGCGAGAAGTCGCCGGCGCCCAGCGGGGTGAGGACCGTCTGTACGGTTTCCCAGCCAAGAGCTTCGGTCGCGTTCCTGATCGACTCTTCCTGGGTCCAGCCCCAGGTGTAGTCGGCGGTCAGGTGGTATGCGCGACGCTCGTTGCCGTATTCCTTGCTGAGCACCGGCGCAATCGCGATGCCCGACTGGTAGGCGTTGAAGAAGTGACGGAAGCCGTAGCGCCGCTTGTCCTTGCCGGTGGTGTCGTTGGAGTGGGTCAGGCCGGCCATGAAGATGACGCCCATCTCCTGGCAGAGCGACTGCACCGCGATCGCCTCGCCGGAGGATGAACCACCGGTGATCATGATGGCGTTGTCACGCTCGATCATGCGGGTGGCGCCGGCGCGGGCGACGTCGGACAGCGTCTGGCTGTCGGAGGTGACGTACTGGACCTTCTTGCCGAGGATGCCGTTGCCCTTCAGCGCGGACGGCTTCAGCACGTTGGCAAGACCGCCGTCGCCTTCGCCGTTGATGTGGGCGATGGCAAGCTGGTAGGCCTTGAGCTCGTCCGCGCCCTCTTCGGCGTAGGTACCGGTCAGCGGCAGGTTGAGGCCGAAGGTGACGGTGCCGCCGGTCGGGTTGTTGCAGAAGTCCTGTGCCCAGGCGCCGCGCGAGAATACGAGGGGCGCCGCACCGGTGGCGAGGATGCCGGCAAGGCCGGTCTTGATGATATTGCGGCGAGAGATCCCGCGCTTAAGTTCGCTCATTGTTCTCCTCCATGATCGCGGAAGCCATCATCCCGATAGGAGGCTCCCCGCGGCCGCACTATTGCCACGAATTTACAGAGCTTCAATATCTTATTGTTATTCAACATAAATCCTGTAAATTGTTGGTCTTATTTTGCAATGCACGCGTCAATTCGTTGACAAGGACAAGCCATGCGCGCTCCGATAGGCCTGCGGATTTCCACGCGCCGCAAGGCCTTGCGCCTCTCGCAGGCGGCGCTTGCGCGCGCCGTCGAGGTCTCGCCGAGCTATCTGAACCTGATCGAGGCCAACAAGCGCCAGGTGGGCGGCGCGCTGCTGCTGCGCATCGCGGGCGAACTGGAGATGGACATCGCCGAACTGACCGGCGAGGCCGAGCATCGGCTGATCCACGAACTGGTCGAGGCGTTTTCCGACCCGGTGCTGGCGGGCGGCAAGCTGGGCATCGAGCAGGCGCGCACGCTCGTCGCCACCAGCCCGGAGATCGCGCAGGTGATCGCGCGGCTGCATCGGGCCTACGAGACCGCGATGACCAGCGCCGACGCCTATTCCGACCGGCTGAGGGCCGACCCGCTGCTGTCGCAGCTGCTGCATCAGGTTCTGTCGGGCATCACCGCCATCCGTTCCGGCGCCGAGATCCTCGAAAGCGTGCCGGATTTGAGCCACGAGGAACGCCAGCGCTTCGTCGGCTCGATCAACCGCGAGACGCGCGGCCTGAGCTCGGTGGCGCGCAACCTCATCGGCCAGTTCGACCAGACTTCCAGCGGGGGGCGGTTCGCGTCGGCGCGACGCGAGGTCGACGACATGATCTTCGCCGTGCAGAATCACTTTCCGTCCCTTGAGGAGGTGGCGGCCGACCGCCGGGTACAGATCGACCGCGAGGGGCCATTCGGCGAGGAGACCATGGCGAAGGTGCTCGACCGTGACCATGGCATCCGCGTGCAGCGGTCGGTGGCCAGCGATACCGGCAGGGCATTCGGCTACGATTCGGCGGCGCGGGCGCTGTGGTTCCGTAATACGGTGCCGCAGTCGAGCCGGCGGTTCCAGATGGCGCGGCTGATCGCGGAGCTGACATGCGCCGATGCTCTGGAGGCTGCGACCGAAACGCTGACGCTGTCGTCGGAAACGGCGCGACGCGGCGCCAAGCGCTATCTGGGCTCGTACGTCGCAGGGGCGATCCTGTTCCCCTACGAGGCCTTCCTCGCCGACGCGCGCGCCCTGCGCTACGACGTCGATGCGCTCAGCGAGCGCTACAACGCCAGTTTCGAGCAGATAGCCCACCGGCTGGTGACCCTGCGGCGCGCTGGCGCGGCCGGCGTGCCGTTCGGCTTCCTGCGCGCCGATCCGGCGGGCCGGCTGTCCAAGCATTTTCCGTTGCCGGGGCTGCTGCTTCCGAACACGGGGCATGCCTGCCCGCTATGGGCGATCTATGCCGCCTTCCGGACGCCCGGCCAGATCGTGCGACAGGTGGCGCGCTTCTCCGACGGCTCGCGCTTCCTGTTCGTGGCCAAGGCCGTTGCCCGCCGCAGCTCCGGTTTTGCCGACAATGTGCCGCCGCATTCGATCCTGCTGGTGACCGACGTGCTGCATGCCGACGACACTGTCTATGGCGACGGCCTCAATCTCGGGGATTCACGTTTCGACGTGCCCGTCGGTCCGACATGCCGCCTGTGCACGCGCTCCGACTGCGCAAGCCGGCAGGAAGATCCCTGGGAGCCGGGCGGCGAGAGCGCGCCTCCTACTTTAGTATTAGGTTGAAGCCTCTTTGGGCTTGGCGAAACTGCTGTATTACGCTTAAGTGAAAAGGGGGTCCCCTTGGGAGGAAGGGGTGGAGGAGCAGGGTTGGCTACGGACATTCTCATTGCGGAGGACGAGCCGAGCATCCTCGAGGCACTGAGTTTCGTGCTGCAACGAGCAGGGTGGACGGTTCATGCCGTGACCGACGGAGACGCGGTCATGAACGCGGTTCGCCATGCGAGCCCGCGCGTCCTCGTGCTCGATATCATGATGCCGAAACGCTCGGGTTTCGAGGTGCTCAAGCAGATACGCGGCGACGCAGACACGCGCTCGCTGCCCGTGCTCGTGCTTACGGCGAAGGGGCAGGCGCAGGACCGGCGCGTCGCCGAGGAACTCGGCGCCGACAGCTTCGTCACGAAGCCCTATTCCAATGCCGATGTTGTCGACGCCATACGCAAGCTGCTGGGCGAGCCGGCGGCACTGGCGCCGCAGTGACAACGCACCGGTTGGCGGCGTCGTGACCCGTCGCAAGCTCATATCCGCGGCGCTCTTCTTTACGGTCTTTGGCGCGCTCGCCTTCCTGCCGCCTCTCGTGCTGCTGTTCCGGTTCGACGCGCGGGTCGCGGGCGTGCCGATCGAGACGGTCTACATCTTCGTGCTGTGGGCGCTGCTGGTCGTCGGCACGCGATGGTTCAGCCGCGTTCTGCCCGATGACAGCCCGGGGGATGACAAGCGACCGGACGCGGGCCCATGACGCTGACCGCCGATCTCGTCATTGCGACTGCGGTGGCCTATGTCGGGTTGCTGTTCCTTGTCGCGTTTCTGGGCGACCGCCATACCAGAAACCGCGACGGTGGCTTCCTGCGCTCGCCCTTCGTCTACACGCTGTCGATCTCGGTCTACTGCACCAGCTGGACCTTCTACGGCGCGGTCGGCTCCGCCGCCCGAAACGGCCTCGAATTCGTGACGATCTATCTGGGGCCGACACTGGTTTTCGTCGGGTGGTGGTTCATCCTGCGCCGGCTGGTTCGCATCAGCCACGACCAGCGCATCACATCGATAGCGGACCTCTTGTCGTCGCGCTTTGGAAAGTCGAGCCGCCTCGGCGTGCTCGTCACCGTACTGGCCTTGATCGCCATCGCGCCCTACATCGCGTTGCAGCTCAAGGCGGTTACCTCGTCCATCGAGGCCATCGCCGGTTCATCGGAGTTCGGCCGGGGCAGTCTCGAAGGCTGGGACGAGGTCGGCCTCGCCTTCGGCGTGGCGGCCGGCATGGCGCTGTTCACCATCCTGTTCGGCACCCGCAACGTCGACGCCAAGGAACAGCACCACGGCGTGGTTGCGGCCATCGCGCTTGAAGCCGTGGTCAAGCTCACGGCTTTGATCGCGGTCGGCGTATTCGTGCTCTATGCCGGCGGCGGCCTCGACGCGATCTTCACGCGCGCGGCGGACGCCGGCCTGAACATCCACGCCACCGAGACATTCGGCGACCGCTGGGTCGCCTCCATGCTGCTGGCGGCCGCCGCCATCATCTGCCTGCCGCGCCAGTTCCAGGTGACGGTGGTGGAGAACTCCGACGAGAGCCATCTGCGCACCGCGAGCTGGGCCTTCCCGGCCTACATGCTGGCGATGAGCCTGTTCATCGTGCCGATCGCGCTCTACGGCCTGACCACGATGCCGGCGGGTTCGAATCCCGACATGTTCACGCTGACCCTGCCGCTGGCGGCGGGACAGGACGGGCTGGCGCTGTTCGCTTTCATCGGCGGGTTCTCGTCGGCCACGTCGATGATCATCCTGGAATCGATCGCGCTGTCGATCATGGTCTCCAACCACATCGTCGTGCCGATCATGCTGCGCTTCTCGGCCGACGACAGCGCCGGTGACGGGTTGGGTGTGCGCCGGCTGCTGCTCAATGCGAGGCGACTGTCGATCATCCTCATCCTGTTCCTAGGCTTCGGCTATTTCTACCTGACGCGCGCCTCGGACGCGCTGGCGCCGATCGGCCTGATCTCGTTCACCGGCGTTGCCCAGTTCCTGCCGGCGATCCTGGCCGCGCTGTTCTGGCGCGACGCATCGACCAAGGCGGCAATCGCAGCGATTTCAGTGGGTTTCATCGTCTGGCTGTGGTCCAGCTTCATGCCTTCATTCGCGTCGTCCTCGCCGCTGGTGGCGCAGATCATGGCAGAGGGTCCGTTCGGCATCGCATGGCTGCGGCCGCAGGCGCTGTTCGGGCTGGAGCGGCTCGATCCTCTCGCCCATGCCGTGTTCTGGAGCCTGTTCCTGAACACGACGGTGCTGATCCTCGGTTCGCTGTTGACCAGCCAATCCGCACTTGAGCATGTGCAGGCGGCGCTATTCCTCAACCTCTCGCGCAAGGGGGCGGGAGAGACGCGGCCGCTGCGCGGCTCGGCGGCCGCCGACGACCTGTTCCTGGTGGCGCGCCGCGTGCTCGGCCACCAGCGGGCGGTCGATCTGTTCTCCGAGGAAGCCAAGCAGACAGGCATGGCCTGGAGCAGTCTCGAACCTGGCCCCGCCTTCATCCACCGACTGGAGCGCGAACTCGCCGGATCGATCGGCGCGGCATCCGCGCATGTGATGCTGTCCAAGGTGGTCTCCGGCGATGCGGTTTCGCTGGAGGAGGTGATGCAGATGGCCGACGAGACCCAGCAGGCGATCGAGCATTCGCAGGCGCTGGAGCGCGCCTCGGCGCAACTGCGGGCGACGGCGGAGAAGCTGGAGGTCGCCAACCGCCAGCTTCGCAAGGTCGACCTGCAGAAGGACGAGTTCCTCAGCCAGGTGAGCCACGAGGTGCGCACGCCGATGACGGCGATCCGCGCCTTCTCCGAGATCCTGCTTTCGGAATCGGATCTGGACGAAAATTCGAGCCGCAGATTCGTGTCGACCATCCACAAGGAAAGCCTGCGGCTGACGTCGCAGCTCGACGAGATACTGGACCTGTCGGCGCTGGAGCGCGGTGAGCGGGTCTGGGACAGCAAACCGATCGACGCCGAGGACGCCCTCGACCAAGCGCTGAGGGTCTGCGACGCGCTGGCGCGCCAGAACGGCGCGACGATGCGCTCGGGGCCGCGCGCATCCGCCGCGATCGTCTCGGCCGACCCCGACCGCCTGAGCCAGGTGATGATCAACCTGATCTCCAACGCCATCAAGTACAACAACGCCCCGGCGCCCGAGGTGACGGTGCGCTCGCGCGTTGAAAACGGGCACTACTGCGTCGAGGTTTCGGACAACGGCCTCGGCATTCCGGACGACGAACGTCCGCGTATCTTCGACAAATTCTATCGCGGCCGGCTAGGCGAGGTGGCGACCTACGCAGGCGCCGGGCTCGGACTGCCGATCAGCCGCGAGATCGTGACGCGCATGCACGGCTCACTGGAACTCGTGTCCGACGCGGGCGAGGGCGCCTGCTTCAGGGTGACGCTGCCGCTGGCGCGCAGATCGTAGCGCCGCGATGCCGACCCGGCCCAGCATTGGCGCATCGATTCAAAGGGACGGCAGAACCTGCCGGATATGCTCGCCAAATGCCCGAACGACGGCGGGGGGCTCGGGGTCGGCATAGGCAACCAGAACGCCGATATGCGGCAGCCGCGGCAGATACTTGTCGAGGATGTAGAGGTCAGGCGGGACGGCCTTCTGGGTAAAGACGCTGATCGCCAATCCCGATCGGGCAATCGCGATCAACCCGGCCAGACTGTTGCTGGCGAATGAGATGCTGTATTTGAGCCCCTCACGCGCCATCGCATCGCAGGCCGCCTTGTGATCCATCGTGTTGGATGCGGTCAGGGCCAGAGGCAGCGCGTCGCCGAAATCCTGAAGCGCGAGGCTGGGCTTGCTGCCAACCCATACCAGCGCCTCATGGCGGAGTATGTCGTCGGCGGGGGTGGGGTGAGGCGTCGAAACCAGCGCCAGGTCGATCTGCCTTTGTTGCAGAAGCTTGCGCAACTCGGCCGTCGGCGCGGAGACCACGGTGATTTCGACCCCGGAATGGATGGCTCCAAAGCTCCGGAGAAGCGGGGGGCCGAATGCGATCAGATAGTCCTCGGGGCAGCCGAAGCTGACGGAACCGTAAAGCCCCCTGTTGGTGAATTCGGAGATCGCGTCGTCGTGTGCCTTGAGGATGCGCTCGGCGTAGATCAGGAACCGCTCACCGCTTTCCGTCAGGCGAATTCCGCTACCGGATCGATGGAAAAGCGTCTGGCCGACCGTGTCCTCCAGCCGCTGGATCTGCATCGTGACCGCCGACTGCGTGCGGGCGACCTGAACGGACGTCGCGCTCAGCGATCTCGAGCGCGCCGCATAGACGAATGTCCGCAGCAATCGAAGATCCAGCGCCTGCTGCATATCAATCCTACTGATATCAGATTTCTCTATTATCAATTTTACTTGGCGAGGCGTGGAAGTCTAGCCTTCTGCCCGATCACACCGATTGGGCTCGCCGATGTCGAAAAATCACGACCATACATTCTGGGACCACGCGCGAAAGCATCTGGTCCGCTACGGGGGATCGTTCGACCCGGTCATCATCGAACGGGCCGAAGGCAGCTTCGTCTACGACGCCGACGGAAGGGCCATTCTCGATTTCACCTCGGGACAGATGAGCGCGCTTCTCGGTCACTCGCACCCGCGGGTGGTGTCGGCGGTGCAGGCGCAGATGGCCCGGGCCGCGCACCTGTTCAGCGGCATGCTTTCGCGACCCGTCGTCGACCTGGCCAGCAGGCTGGCGACGCTGGCGCCGGGGCTCGACCGGGTGCTGCTGCTCTCGACGGGCGCGGAATCCAACGAAGCCGCGATCCGGATGGCCAAGCTGGTGACCGGCAGGCACGAGATCGTCGCGTTCTCAAAGAGCTGGCACGGCATGACCGGGGCGGCGGCTTCGGCGACCTACAGCGCCGGGCGCAAGGGCTACGGGCCGGCGACGGTGGGTTCCATCGCCATTCCGGCACCGAACGGCTACCGCCCCCGCTTCAGGAAACCCGACGGCTCGCTGGACTGGCGCGCCGAACTGGACGATGCCTTCGCGCTGGTGGACGCCCAGTCAACCGGAAGCCTCGCAGCCTTCATCGCCGAGCCGATCCTGTCCAGCGGCGGCGTGCTGGAACTGCCGCTCGGCTATCTCGCCGCCCTGCAGGAGAAATGCCGGGAGAGGGGCATGCTCCTGATCGTGGACGAGGCCCAGACGGGGCTCGGCCGCACCGGCGACATGTTCGCGTTCCAGCGGGACGGGATCACGCCTGACATCCTCACGCTTTCCAAGACCATAGGCGCGGGGCTTCCGCTGGCCGCAGTGATGACCACGGCCGAGATCGAGGAGCAGGCGCACGAGCGCGGCTTCCTCTTCTACACGACGCACGTCTCCGACCCGCTGCCGGCCGCAGTCGGCCTGACGGTCATCGACGTCGTGGAAGAAGAACGGCTGGTCGAGCGGGCAGGGCATCTCGGCCGGCGGCTGTTCGACGGGCTATCCGCGCTCAAGCAGCGATATGAATGCGTCGGCGACGTGCGCGGCCGCGGCATGATGGCTGGCATCGAGATCGTCACCGACCGCCAGAGCCGGAACCCGGACCACCAGACCGGCGCACGGATTGCCGAGGAAGCGCTGCGGCGGGGCCTCAGCATGAACATCGTCAAGCTGCCGAGCATGGGCGGAGTGTTTCGGATCGCGCCGCCGCTGACAATCTCCGAGGAGGAGATCGACCTGGGGCTCGGCATCATTTCAGACGCGATCGAAAGCGTAGCGGTCGCGTCGTAGGCCACGGCGAACACGCCATGGAACATGCGGAAGGCGCGCAGGGGGATTGACCGGAATGTCGAGTGCGAAGGACGGCGGCGACCTGGCAGATGCGCCTTACACCACGAGGATCCGCGTCCTCGTCGCCAAGCTCGGACTCGACGGGCATGACCGTGGCGCCAAGGTGGTCGCCCGCATCCTGCGCGACGCCGGCATGGAGGTCATCTACTCGGGCCTCTACAAGACGCCGGCACAAGTTGTCGATGCAGCGATCCAGGAAGACGTCGACGTCATCGGGGTAAGCCTGCTGTCGGGCTCGCATGTGCCGCTGTTCGACCAGTTGGGCAAGACGCTGCGCGAGCAGCGGGCGGACCACATCCTCGTCGTCGCGGGCGGGGTGATACCCGAGCGGGACTACGGGGCGCTGATGGAAAGCGGCGTCGACGTCATAGTCCCGCAGGAGGCGCGGGCCGATCTGATCGTCTCGACGATAAGAGAGCTAGTCGCGGAGCGCGGGCGGATATGACCGCGGTCATGCGCTCGAACAGGCGCAGGAGCGCCGCATATCAGCCATCGGGTGATCTGGTCCCGAAGGTGCTTGCCGGGTCGCGTCCCGACATCGCCAGGCTGATCTCGCGCGCGGAGGCTGAATATGCCGAAGCTTCCGAGGCGCTGGGTGAAATCTACCGGCACGCCGGAAGGGCACATATCGTCGGCATCACGGGCGTTCCGGGCGGCGGCAAGTCGACGCTGATCTCGGCGCTGATCGGCGCGTTCTCGGCAGCGGGCAGCAAGGTCGCGGTCATCGCCATCGATCCGAGCAGCCCGTATTCGGGCGGGGCCATACTCGGCGACCGCATCAGGATGGGCGACAGCGCCGAGGCGAACCGGGCCTTCGTGCGCAGCATGGCGACGCGGGGCCATCTGGGCGGTCTTGCGCGGCCGACGCTCCAGGCCGTCGACATCCTCGACGCCGCCGGATACTCGCCCATCTTCATCGAAACGGTGGGCGTGGGACAGGACGAGGTGGAGGTCGTTACCGCCGCCCACACGGTCGTCGTCCTTTCTCCGCCGGGACTGGGAGACGACATCCAGGCGATCAAGGCGGGCGTCATGGAGATCGCGGATATCCACGCGGTCTCCAAGGCCGACAGGCCGGAGGCGGCGGCGACGGTGGCGGCGATCAAGGGCATGATGACGCTCGGCTCCGACGTGAAGGGGTCGAGCTGGACGCCGCCGGTGCTGCCTCTCAGCGCATCGACGGGCGAGGGCGTGGCCGACCTGAAACAGGCGATCGACAGTCACCGGCAGCATCTGGCAGACAGCGGCGAGCTTGCCACGCGGCAGAGGGCGATCTGCAAGCACCGCATACTCGTCGCCATCGATCAACTCGTCAGGCGACGGTTCGACGACGGGACGGAAGGACTTTCTGAGCAACTGCAAGCCGTGGTCGAGCGGAAGTCAGATCCGCAATCCGCGGCCGGTTCGCTGCTCGCTTCGGAAAAGGCGGGGCACGGCCGATGAAACTCTTCTGCGAAACGGCAATAGAGGAAACGCGACGCCGGCAGGCGCAATGGGAGCAGGACGAGCTTTCCGCGACCCTGAAGACGAGGCCCGAGGAAAAGCCCGACTACCGGACCGAATCCGGCATTCCCCTCAAGCGCATCTACACCGCAGCCGACGTCGCGGACATTCCGGCTGAGGATATCGGATTTCCCGGCTCGTACCCCTTCACGCGCGGGCCATATCCGACGATGTATCGCGGCCGGCCGTGGACGATCCGGCAGGTGGCCGGCTTCGGCAATCCGGAATCCACCAACCAGCGCTACAAATACATGATCGAGACAGGCCAGACCGGCCTGTCCACTGACTTCGACCTGCCGACCCTGCTGGGGCTCGATTCCGACGATCCGATGGCGTTCGGCGAGGTCGGCCGCGTCGGCGTTTCCATCGACACGATCGACGACATAGACAGGCTGTTCGACGGGATCGACCTCGAGAAGATCTCCGTATCGCTGACGATCAACCCGTCGGCATGGGTCGTCTACGCGATGTTCGTCGCCGCCGCGGAACGGCGGGGCTACGATCTCACCAAACTCACCGGCACGCTGCAGGCCGATCCACTGAAGGAGTACGTGGCCCAGAAGGAATGGATCTATCCGGTTCGCCCCGCCGTCAGGCTGCTGCGCGACCTGATCATCCATAGCACGAGGACGACACCGAAGCTCAACCCGATCAGCCTCAGCGGTTATCACCTGTCGGATGTGGGCGGCAACGCGATCCAGGAGATCGCGTTCACGATGGCCTTCACCATCGCCTATTGCGAGGACGTGATCCGCGCCGGCATCGACATCGACGACTTCGCGCCGCGGCTGTCGTTCTTCTTCATCAGCCACCAGGATTTCTTCGAGCAGATCTGCAAGTTCAGGGCTGCCCGGCGCGTCTACGCCAAGATCATGTCGGAGAGGTTCGGCGCCAGGAAGTCGGAGTCGATGCGGCTTCGGGTGCATGTCCAGACCGCGGCGATGAGCCTGACCAAGGTCGAGCACCAGAACAACCTGATGCGGACCACGATCCAGGCGCTCGGCGCGGTTCTCGGCGGCTGCCAGAGCATGCACACCAACGGGCTGGACGAGGCTTTCGCGATTCCCACCGAGGAGGCGATGAAGCTGGCCATCCGCACGCAGCAGATCATCCGCGACGAGATCAACGTAACGTCGGTCGTCGATCCGCTGGGCGGCTCCTACTTCATCGAGCGGCTGACCAGCGACATGGAGACCGAGATATGGAAGGTTCTCGAGGAAGTCGACCGGCTGGGCGGCGCGGTCAAGCTCACCGAGGAAGGCTGGTTCCAGCAGAAGTTGGCGGATTCGGCCTACGCCACGTTCAAGAAGATCGACAGCGGTGAAAAGGTCTCGGTCGGCGTCAACCGGCATGTCGACGAAAAGAGCGAGGCGGCGGAAGTCGAGCTTCACCCTTACGACGAGGACTGCACGCGGCTGCAGGTCCAGCGCCTTCAGGAAGTCCGCGCGAACCGCGACGGCGGGCGCGTCGAGGAGTTGCTGCGTCAATTGAAGGACCAGGCCCGGTCCGAACACATCAACCTGCTGCCCAAGACAATCGAACTGGTGAAGGCGAGAGCCACGCTCGGCGAAATCTGCGGAGCGCTTCGCGATGTCTGGGGCGGATACGACGAACCCAACATCGTGTGAGGCGAAGACATGGCCGCGACAGTGATTTCCCGGAAAGACGGGTCGATCCGCTGGATCAAGCTGAACCGCCCCGAGCGGCTGAACGCGATGAACGGCCAACTCGTGGCGGAGCTGAACGAGGCGCTGGAACAAGCCAACGCCGACGGCTCTGTCAGGGTCATCATACTGCATGGCGAAGGCAGGGCGTTCTGCTCGGGCGACGACCTCAAGGACATCGACGCACAGACCGGATCGCAAGCAACCACGCAGGCGTGGGTGGATGCCATCCAGCGCGTCACCCTTCAGATCATGCAAAGCGACAAGATCGTGATCGGCGCCGTTCACGGATGGTGCGTCGGAGGCGCGCTGGAATGGGCGGTCAACTGCGATTTCACGCTGTTTGCCGACAGCACGCGATGGTTCTTCCCGGAAGTGACCTACGGGCTGTTCGTCACCGGCGGCGTGACCGCGCTGCTGACGAAGCAGGTCGGCCCGCAGGTCGCCAAGGAACTGATGATCCTGGGCGAGCGGCATGACGCGGCGATGGCGCTGGAGCTCGGCATTGCCTGGAAGCTCTTTCCCGAAACGGACCTGCTGGCGGAAGCCCGGAAGCTGGCGGAGGCCATCGTGGAAAGGCCGGCGATGGCGGTGGCCGACATCAAGCGGGCAATCAATGTCGGTTTCCACTCCTCCCTGCAGGAGGCCATGGCGATCGAGACCGAAGCCACCGTTCGCGGTTTTCTGTCCCCTGACTCGCAGGCGCGGGTCAAGGCGTTCTGAGCGGGCCGTCCACCATGCTTGACCATCAACGTCCCACTCATGTCGCGGGCATCGGCGACGATGACCTTACCGGCCGCGTTCTGCCGAAAATCCTGCGGCGGCAGGCCGAGCGGCTGGGAGACAGGAATTTCCTCAGCATTTGCGGCCGTTCGGTCAGTTTTGCGGAAATGGACCGCCTGACCAACCGGCTGGCCAACGGCCTGCGGGAGCTGGGAGTAGGGCGCTTTGACCGAGTGGCGATCCTGCTGCCGAACTGCCTCGAATTCGTCGCCGTCTGGTTCGCCGCGTCGAAGCTCGGCGCGATCGAGGTTCCGAGCAATCCGGAGCTCAAGGGCGCGCTGCTCCTCCACAATCTGAACAGTTGTGGCGCGGAGCTTCTGGTCACCGACCGCGCATCCCTGCCGGAGATCGCGAGGGTGCAACAGGACCTTCGGATACGGACCCTCGTGCTGGTCGATGCCGAACCGGCGGAGGCCCGGGCGGCCGGCATCCTAATCGACCGGATCGTCACCTATGGCGAATGTCTTTCGTCCCGGCCGGAATTCGACCCGGTCGACGTCCATTTTTCCGACCCGATGGCGATCCTCTACACCTCCGGCACCACGGGCCCGGCCAAGGGCGTGGTGATGTCCCACCATCATTGTTTCGCCTGGGTGGAGGGAATGGCGCGCAATCTGGGCTACACGCCTGAGGACAGCTATTTCTCTCCGCTGCCGCTTTTTCACACCGACGCGCAGATGTTCGGCGTCTACATGCCGCTGGTTTTCGGCACCGGGACGACGCTGGTGGAACGCTTCAGCGCGTCGCGGTTCTGGAATCAGGTGCGGGTAAGCGGGGCGACAGCGACGAACCTGCTCGGCGCGATGGCGGTCATCCTCGCGCGGGCGCCGGCGTCCGACGACGACGCGGCCAATCCGGTCCGGATATGCCAGTGCATTCCGATGGTCCCCGACAAGCCGGCCTTCGAAAGCCGCTTCGGAATGCAGCTCGTTACCGGGTACGGGCAGACAGAGACCGGCTTCGTGACGCTGGATACGGTAGGCAATTCGCGGGACGGCTCCTGCGGCCGCGCCCACCCGGATTGGGAGGTCGCGGTGGTCGACGAGCACGACCGGCCCGTTGAGCCGGGCGTCGTCGGCGAGATCGTGTCGCGGCCGAAGAAGAGCTGGCGCATGTTCTCCGGCTATGACGGCCACGACGCGAAGACCGTCCGAACGCTGCGCAACCTCTGGTACCATTCCGGCGATGCCGGATATCTGGACGAGGATGGCTGGCTCTACTTCAGGCATCGCCTGAACGAGGCGATCCGGCGGCGCGGCGAGAACGTGTCGGCGTTCGAGGTGGAATCCGTCGCCGACATGCATCCCGACGTGGTGGAGAGCGCTGCTTTCGGTGTTCCCTCGGAATTCACCGAAGAAGAAATCATGGTCGTCGCCATGCGCAGGCCCGGTTCCGGCCTGTCGGCGGCGGAGCTTCTCGATCATTTCCGCGCGAGCGCGCCCCGCCACATGGCGCCGCGATATGTCGAGATCACCGACGAACATCTGCCGAGGACGCCGACCGAAAAGATTTCACGAAATGCGCTGAAGCAGAGAGGCGTGGGCCAAAGAACTTTCGACGGCGGTGAACGCTAGGATGCGTGGACACTTATCTGAGCCATAGGATTGTTGCGGCGATGGTGACGACGGCGCGGTAGTGCCTTGCGGTTTTCTCGAAGCGGGTTGCGACGCGGCGGAACTGCTTGAGCTTTGAAAAGCAGCATTCGACGAGGTGGCGCTGGGCGTAGAGGTGCTTGTCGACCTTGTATTTTCTGGCTCGGGAAGGGTTGTTCGGGATGACCGCGACAGCACCCTTGTCGGCGATGGCCTTGCGCAGGCGGTCACTGTCGTAGGCGGCATCGGCCAGCACGACTTCGGCCGGCAGTCCCTCGATCAGGGCATCGGCCTGCGGCGCATCCCCCTTCTGGCCTGCGGTGAGCGTGAAGCGGACCGGGCATCCAAGCCCGCGCACGGCCATATGTATCTTGGTGCTCAGGCCGCCACGAGAGCGGCCAAGGGCTTGATCTTCAGCCCCCTTTTTGCGCCCGAGGCGTGCTGGTGGGCGCGGATGATGGTTGAATCGACAATCAGGTATTCGAAGTCCGCATCGTCGGCCATTGCCGCGAAGATGCGCCACCAGATACCTTTGTGGCTCCAGCGGCTGAAGCGGCGGAAGACGCTGTTCCAGTCGCCGAATACCTCCGGCAGGTCACGCCAGGGCGAGCCTGTCCGCACGATCCACAGCACTGCTTCCACGAACATGCGGTTGTCGCGGCCCGACGAACCGCGCGTGCGCGCGTCGCCAATGATGTGC